>Ga0190265_10000111_pt1 | contig 85968 bp, 77 predicted proteins | sample Popmic124T_FD_133135 | JGI IMG/M metagenome (GOLD analysis project Ga0190265, IMG submission 133135) | Populus adjacent soil microbial communities from riparian zone of Indian Creek, Utah, USA - 124 T | ecosystem: Environmental > Terrestrial > Soil > Riparian zone | place: USA: Utah | collected... | reverse complement strand
GAGCCCTAAGTGCGTGATCAGCTCCTCGCCCATCATGAAGCGCAGCGTGTTCTTGAGCTTCATCAGCTGGATGAACAGGTCGTGTTCGGGATACAGGCCCGGCGCGTGCATCGGGCTTTTGAAATAGAACGAGAGCCACTCCTGGATGCCGTGGATGCCCGCGCGGCGGGCGAGGTCCAGGAAGAGGGCCAGGTCGAGCACCAGCGGCGCGGCCAGGATGCTGTCCCGGCAGAGGAAGTCGATCTTGATCTGCATCGGGTAGCCGAGCCAGCCGAAGATGTCGAGGTTGTCCCACCCCTCCTTGTTGTCCCCCCGCGGCGGGTAATAGTTGATCCGCACCTGGTGGTGGAAGCCTTCGTAGAGGTCGGGGTAGAGGTGCGGCTGGAAGATGTGCTCCAGGACCGACAGCTTGCTCTGCTCCTTGGTCTTGAAATTGTCCGGGTCGTCGAGCACCTCGCCGTCCCGGTTGCCCAGGATGTTCGTGGAGAACCACCCCGAGAGCCCGAGGAGCCGCGCCTTGAGGCCGGGGGCGAGAATGGTTTTCATCAAGGTCTGCCCGGTCTTGAAATCTTTACCGCAGACCGGAACCCGGTTCCGGGCGGCGAGCTCCAGCAGGGCCGGGACGTCGAGGGTCAGGTTCGGAGCGCCGTTCGCGAAAGGGATCCCAAGAGAGAGAGCTGCGTACGCGTAGACCATGCTGGAGGGGATGTCCACGCCGTCGTTCTTCATGGCGTGCTCCAGTTGCTCCAGCGACCGGTGGGGCTCCTCGATCTTCATGTGGATCTCGGTGCTGCCGCACCAGACCATGACCATGCGGTCGACGCCGTTCTCCTCCTGGAAGCGCCGGATCTCCTCCATGAGCTGCAGGGCGAGGTCCCACTTGGTCGCCCCTTCCTTGACGTGGGTGCCGTGGAGCCGCTTCACGAAGCGGGGATCGAACACCCCTTTCATGGGGCGGACGGCCTCCAGCTCGGGCCGGACCTTCTCCAGCAGGTCGCGCTCCAGCACGCCGGCTTCCAGGGCGGCCTCGTAGGCGTTGTCCGGAAAGATGTCCCAGGCGCCGAAGACCAGGTCGTCGAGCTGGGCCAGGGGAACGAATCCGTTGATCTTCGGCACGCGGTTGTCCGTGCGCTTGCCCAGGCGGACGGTGCCCATTTGAGTCAGGGACCCAATGGGCTTGCCCAGGCCGCGCTTGACCGCCTCGACCCCCGCGATCACGGTCGTGCTGACCGCGCCCAGGCCGACCAGCAGCACACCCAGCTTCCCCTTCGGCTCCTGGATCTGGATTCCCGTCCGGCTCATATACCTTCTACAAAGCTGCAACTCACGTGCCATCAATCGGGTACACTGAGCCGCAATGAGCGACGACCGGCCCATCGTCTGCGTGGACCTCAACGGGGTGCTGGATGCCTACACCGGGTGGAAGAGCCCGGAGCACTGGGACGCGCCGGTGCCCGGGGCCGAGGAGTTCCTCCGGTCCCTTGGCGAGCACGGATTCCGCGTCGTGGTCTTCACCACCCGGTGGGGAGACGATGCCCGCGCCTGGCTGGAGGAGCACGGGCTCCTGCGCTGGGTTTCCGAGGTCACGGACCGCAAGCCCGCCGCCCACGTCTTCGTGGACGACCGGGCGGTCTGCTTCCGCGGGGACTTCAGGGCGACTCTGGAGGAAGTGCTGCGGTTCCGGGCGCACTGGGAGGAGTAGGCGTCGCGGCTTCCAGGAGCGCCCGGTGGCGCGCCTCCTCCTCCCGCTTTCCCCAGCCCGCATAGAGATCGACGAGCCCCGCCAGCGCCTTCCGCGTCGGCTCCGCCTGCGCTCCCCGCGCGGCGCTCAGACGCGGGTAGCTCGCCACGAGGAGCCTCTCGGCCTCCTCGTACCTGCCCTGCCCCGCGAGAGCCATGCCGAGGATGCTCTCATTGAGGGCGATCCGCCAGTGGCGCTCCGGGAAGCTCTGCCGCAGGATTGCGAGCGCCTCCAGGGCCTTGGCCTCGGCCCGGCCGTGCTCGCCGCGCGCGTTCAGCAGCTCCGCCACCTTGTAGAGCGTGAAGGCCACGCTGGGATGCCGCTCCCCGAAGCGCTTGCGCTTGATGGCGAGCGCCTCCTCGTAGCAGGCCTCGGCCTCCCCATGGCGCCCCTGGCTCGCGAGCCAGAGCCCCTTGTTGCCCAGGACCCCGGCGACCTCCGTGTGCTCGTTCCCTCCGATCCTGCGCCAGATGGCAATCGACTGGTCGAAGAGCTCCTCGACCTTCTGGTCCCGGCCCAGGTACTGCTGCAGGATCGCCAGGTCGTTGAGCGCCAGGGCGCGCTCCGTCTCGTCCTCGAGGCCGCCGGTCTCGTGGAGAGAGAGGACCCGGCGGAACAGGGCCTCGGCCTCGTCGAACCGGCCCTGCTCGAGCTTGACCGACGCCATCTGGCGCAGGGTCTCGGCCTGGACCGGATCGTCCTCCCGGGAGAGCTGGCGATGGATCGCCAGGGCCTGTCCGAGGAGGACTTCGCCATCGCCGAGACGCCCTTGCATGACGAGCGCATGGCTGAGGTCCTGGAGACTGCCGGCGACCGCCAGGCTGCGTTCGCCATGGAGCCGCCGCCGGATCTCGAGAGCTTGGCGCTGCAAGCGCGCGGCGGGACCGAAGAGCCCCAGCTTGAGGTAGGCGCGACCCATCGTCTGCATCAGCGTCGCCCGGACCTCGGGCTGGCCCGCGAGCTCCGTCTCGATCCGCAGCGCGCCCTGGTCCAGGAGCTCGCGCGCGGTGACGGTCTCTCCGACAGAGGCATCCGGATCCGCGACCTGGAAGAGGCCGACCAGGAAGTCGGACACCCGGCGGGCGGCCTCGGCCTCCTGGTTGGCGCGGGCCGCCTCGCGGGCCGTGCGGCGCACCTGCAGCGCCATGGCCGCGACGAAGATCAGGACCAGGGAGGCGAAGGTCGCCAGCAGGCGCCGGCGCGCCCGGAAACGGATCAGCGCGAGCCTGTTCTCCTCGGCCTCGCGCTCCGCCCGCAGAGCATCGGCGAGCGACTGCCGCCGCGGCTCCAGCCGGCGCAGGCGGTCGGCCACCTCGGAGGCGCTCTGCAGACGCTTCTGGGGGTCGCCATCGACGGCCGCGGCGATGTCCCCGCGGAGGAGCTCGTCCCCAATCTCCCGCTCCCAGCCCGGAGCCAGGGCCCGCGACAGGTCGCCCACGGTGAGTTGGAAAAACAGGACGCCCAGGGCATAGATGTCGGACTGGATGGTCGGAGGCTTGCCTTCGAGCAGCTCCGGGGCGAGGTAGAGACGGGTCCCCCCGCCCGGGCTGTTGTCGGAGCCGGGGAGCACCTCGGTAAAGCCGGCCAGCGTGATCCCGCGCGCGTGGACCCGCTCGGGATCGGTCAGCAGGCCGATGCCGAAATCCGTGAGGCGGGCTCGGAGGGCGCCCTCGCGATCGGTGCTGATGAGGACGTTGCTCGGCTTGATGTCCTTGTGCAGCACCCCCACCGAGTGCGCGGCGGCCAGGGCCGTGGCCACCTGCGCCACGATCTCGAGCCGGCTCTCCAGCGACAGGCGGGCCGAGCCCCCCTGCTCTTCGATCCAGGCTCCCAGGTCCGTCCCGCTGTATTCCAATTCGAGGAAGAACGGGGCCTCCTTGAAGTTCCAGTCGAGGACGCGGCCGATGTCGTCGCGCTCGCCGAGCGTGTCCCGCAGGATGCGGAAAAGGGTCACCTCGCGCATCAGGGCGCGCAGGCGGAGGGCGTCGTAGCAGAACTTGAAGACCCTGTGGTCCGCCGTCTTCTCGTGCCGCGCGAGCCAGACCTCGCCGAACCCGCCCTCGCCGAGCTTGCGCTCCAGCCGCCAGTTGTGCCGCCAGGGGACTTCCAGGCCGGCCGCCGGCCGCCAGCCGAGCGTCGCCTCCTCCCCCGCGGGAACGGCGCGGCGGGCCTTGGCCGTGTCCGATGGCGCACCGAGAGGGGCGAAGCCCGGCATCCCCACCTCGAAGACCTCGGCCGGCTCCCCGATGCCCTGAAAGAGGTAGGGACCGTGCGCCAGCCAATGGGGCCTCGCGCCGGACGCGCCGGAGAGGTCCCCCGCGGCCGACCGGCGGGCGAGGTCGAATGCCGCGTGGGTCAGGAGAGTCTGGCGCGGGCCGGCCAGCGAGGCGAGGCGGGCCACGGTGTGCTTCGCGAGGCCCTCCACCTCCAGGGGCTTCGCGCCCTGGGCGATCTCCTCGGGAGCGTTCTCGCGCACGAAGACCTCGCCGAGGTGGATCCCGGCACGGGCGCCCAGCCGCACCCGCAGCCGCTCGCCGAGGTCGGCGACCTCCCGGTGGTAGGCCAGGGCGTAGGAGACGGCCTGGATCGGCCGCGGGAACAGCAGCAGGAAGCCATCGGTCTTGTCGATCTCGCGCCCCTCGAACCGGGACAGCAGCGACCGCGCCACGTGGTCGTGGGACGCCAGGACCTTCTGGGCCCGCTCGTCGCCCAGCTCCACGATCAGCCGGGTGCTGTCCACCAGGTCGATCAGCAGGAGCGTCGTGACCGTCGCGACGGCCCCGCTCGGCGGCACGGAGCCCGGAAAGGGGAGGACGGTTCCGCTCAATCGCATCGATCCGATTCGCACATCCAGTCTTTCACCGGGACAGGACCATTGTACCTCCCGCTTGACAAACACCGGGTTGCGCTCTCAAAATCTATTTCTTCGCATTTGAAGCGCAACGAGGGGGGCTGGCCGATGGATGCCGTCGTGCGGACAGAGCTTGCCTGGAACCGTGGCCTCGACCTTGCCACGCTGCGGAAAGCCCTCGCCCGGTCCGGACCCCGGATGATCGCGGCAAGCCACCGCGCCGGCCTCTTCGAGCACCCCTGCATAGGTTCCCGGGCCGCGCTCGGCCCGGGCTTCCACATCTCCCTGACCGCCGGCACGGAAGATCTGCCGGTCCTCCTCGGCAAGCAGCTCCGCCGCGCAGGCGTCGAGGACCTCCGGCTGCGGGAGGCGATCGCCCACGAGGCATCGCACCTCGCCAGGATCTTTTCGGCCCTTGCCGACGACCCCTACCCGCGTCTCGAGCTGTCGCTCTCGGGCAGTCCGGGAGATGGCAGGCTGCCCGCAGATACCCGGCTGGCGCTGGTCTGGCCGCTGCCCTTGCCCGGGGAAGGCGAGCCCCTGCCGGGATCGCGGGTCGCTGCGCGGCTCCCGGAAGGGGTCCGCTCGCCGGAGCCGCTGCCCGACGTGGCCCCCGGCTCCATCCTGGTCCTCCGGCTGGAACCGGGCCCCACCTCCGGAAGGATGGACGAGGCTCCCGGGCCCCCGCGGCTCGTGCTCTGGCTGGCGAGCCCCAGGCTCCCGGACCCCCGTCCCGCCGGGGACGGCTGGGACTGGTCGCGCCTCTCCCGGCAGGGCGCTGCCGACGTCCTCCTGGTGAGCATGCCCTTCGGGCCTCCCGACCAGCCGTCGCTCGCCCTGAGCCTGCTCAAGGGCACGCTCCCCCCCGGGACGGCCGAGGTCCTCTACTTCACCCTACCCTTCGCGCGGCGGATCGGCAGGCCGCTCTATACCTGGATCGCCGAGTTCGAGCCCTACATGACCGCGCTCGTGGGCGAGTGGCTGTTCCGCCACGTCCTCTTCCCCGAAGCACCCGGGGAGCCGAGCCGCTATCTCCGCGAGGTGCTCCGGGAGCGCACGTCGCGCTGGCTCGCGGATGATCTCGCGGATAATGGGGACGAGCCCTGCTTCCTCACCCTGATGCCGGACGATCTGATCGACGAGATCGTCCAGGTGCGCGCGCTGGCCGAGGGCTTCGTCGACCATTGCGTCGAGGAGGTCCTGGCCCGCCGGCCGCGGGTCGTCGGCCTGACCAGCGTCTTCCAGCAGCACGCCGCGTCGCTCGCGCTGGCGCGCCGGCTCAAGGAGCGGGCACCGGAGATCGCCGTCGTCTTCGGCGGCTCGAACTGCGAAGGGGTGATGGGCATTGCCACGGCGCGCAACTTCCCCTTCCTCGATGCCGTGGTCTGCGGCGAAGGCGAGGTCGTGTTCCCGCGGCTCGTCGAGCGCCTGCTCGCCGGCGGTCCGGTCGACGGCCTGCAGGGGGTCTACACCTCCGCTTCGCCAGAGGTGGCCGCGCGGGTGCAGCACCCCGTGGACGCGCCGTCCCCCCGGCATCTCGACGACCTGCCCTACCCTGCCTTCGAGGACTTCTTCCGCCAGTTCGACGAGCTCGGGCTCGCGGCACTCTACCCGCCGCGCCTGCTCCTGGAGACCTCCCGCGGCTGCTGGTGGGGCGAGAAGGCGCACTGTACCTTCTGCGGCCTCAACGGCACGGGCATGGCCTTCCGCAGCAAGTCTCCGGACCGCGCCCTGGCCGAGCTCACGGAGGTGGCCCGGCGGTACCCGGGCCTGTTCATCAGCACGGCCGACAACATCCTGGACCGGGGCTACTTCCACACCTTCCTGCCGCGGCTGGCGGAGGCGGGCCTCGGTCTCCAGCTCTTCTACGAGGTCAAGGCCAACCTCAGGAAAGAGGAGATCCGCGCGCTGCGCGCCGCGGGTGTCACCTGGATCCAGCCGGGCATCGAGAGCCTCAGCGACCAGGTCCTGCGGATCATGCGCAAGGGGATCGGGGTCCTGCAGAACGTCCGCCTGCTCAAGTGGTGCGAGGAGCTGGGAGTGCGGCCCGTCTGGAACCTCATCTGGGGCTTTCCGGGAGAGCTGCCGGAAGAGTACGGGCGGATGTGCGAGCTCCTGCCGCTGCTGCACCACCTGCCCGCGCCCCGCGGGATGTCCCCCATCTACGTCGAGCGCTTCAGCCCCAACCACTCCCGGAGCGGGGACTTCGGGTTCTCCGAGGTCCGGGCCGCCGCGGCCTACGGTCACGTCTATCCGTTCGGAGAGGACGAGCTCGACGACCTGGCCTACTTCTTCTCTTACAGCTACCAGGATGGCCGGGACACCGCGGCATACACGCGGCCCCTGATGCGGGGGATCGTGGACTGGCGGGACGTCTACGGTGCTTGCCGGTTGACCCTGGTCGACCGGGGCGATCACCTCCTGATCTTCGACACCCGCCCGATCGCCTCCTGCACCCTGAGCTTTGTCGAGGGACTTGCCCGGGAACTCTACCTCGCCTGTGACGACATCACGTCCATCGACCAGCTCTGCAGGAGCCGGGAGCTCTCTCGGGACGTGGTGGAAGAGAGCCTCGGGCCGCTGATCGAGCGCAGACAGCTCCTCCGCCAGGGCGACTCCCTGCTCGCCCTGGCGGTCCCGGGCACCCTCGGCGCAAGGCCGGGAGCCTGAAACCCCAACCTGAGGACGACAACCATGGACAAGATCGAGAAACTACGGAAGGCAGGGGCGCTCCTGCCGGACCCTCTGACCGAGGCGGACAGGAAGCGGATCAATTCCCTGAGCGATCACGAGATCGATGACATGGTCCGGATCTGCGACAAGCTGCGCTACGAAGACGGCGAAACCGGGCCGCAACTCCGGGCCGGCATCCAGCAGACGGTCGCCTAGATGGCGCGCCTCTCCCTTCGGGCGGCGGTGCTGACGGCCGCTTCGCTGCTCGGCGGACCTCTCCAGGCCTTGCCAGCGCCCGGGTATGTCTTGGAGAAGGTCCGGGCCGTGGGCGGCAACGAGATCTGGGGCGTCCAGGATGGAATCGTCTACCAGAGCCCCGGCTGCGGCACGCCAGGCACCCGGACCAGCCCCCTGTCCGGTACCCTCGAGGACCCTTTGGGACTGGAGCTGACGATCGCCGGTTGCCCGCCGATGGCTCCTCCCCCTGTCGTGAAGTGCCAGGTCTACCTGCAGGACCACGAGACACAGACCTTCCAGTTCAGGGGCTGGAGCCACTCTTTCCCGCTACAGCTTCCGGAGGAGACAGGCGTGTTCGACCTGGCGCTTCATTGCAGCGTTTCGGGCCAGCCGCTCTTCCCCGTCGAGACGACTCTCTACATGACATACCAGCGTCCCCAGGACCACGTGTCACCGCCCCTGGAGAACTGGTACCGCGGGGCATGCTCCTGGGGTGCCGGGCTTACGGCCGGCGCCACGGAGGACCAGGTCGTGGCCACGATCCTGGAGAACCTCTATGCCTATGGTCAGAGACACTGGCGTTATGGCTACTGCCGCATCCGCGGCAACCTCTGCCAGTTCGGGGAGACCTCCGTGCACGCCGGCACCTGCGGCCTCCAGTGTTTCCCCCTGTACAGCCTGTGCCGGTGCGACTGGTTCCGGCTGGTCGAGCCCGGGTCCCCCTGTAACTTCGCCGACTGTTTCGTCTTCAGCGACGTGCTCCAATACATGTCGGCGGTGATGGGGGTCGGTGGGCTCGTTCCCCAGCAGGTGCGGGGAGACAAGCAGCAGGGCTTCACGACCCGCAGGCCGCTCCAGTCGATCGATCCCGCGTTCACGGGAAACGTCGAATGCCAGCCCGGGGGCAAGCCATGCGAGTACCTGTTCCTGAACCATGCCCTCCTCCTGCGCGGGTGCCGCCCTGACGACTTGGGCTCCGGGGCGCAAGGCTGCCAGATCTTCGATGCCACCTTCGGCAAGGTCTATCGGAACCTGAGCGAGCTCATTGCCGCGAATGCAGACGAGTGGGGCCTCAACATCCTTTTCCCGGAGAAGCTCGCCTGCTTCCGCCGCAGCGGCTATGGAATGTTCCGCTTCTACCAGGAGGTCCCGAGGCCGCTGGCCGACGAATCCCGCCCACCCCTCTGCCAGGTTTTCCAAGGTCTCCCTTCCGTGGTCTTCACGAAAAAGGCACCCGAGGTCGTGGGCGAGGACGGCGGAGTCCTCAAGATCGCCGTCCAGGTCGAAGTCCTGCGGGCCGGAGCCTTCTCCATCTGGGGCGCCCTCTATCAGGACGGCATGCTGATTTCCGATCGGCCGGGGTTCAGGCTCGTCTCTCCGATCGCCCGCACCTACTTCGCGGGCAAGCCAGGGCAGTACGAGCCCGTGCTCGGCTTTTCCATGGAGGACTTGCGCAGTGTGTCGGGAAACCAGCTCATCCTGCAGGCTGCCCTCGAGGATGCGGGCGGCATCACCCAGGAAGAAGAGAGCGTCGTGCAGGTGAACCCCGAAAACCTCCGGAAAGGCGAACGTCCCGTGCGCCTGCTTCCGGAGCCGCTCCGGGTGGAGATCGTCAGGGACCGGACCGAGAAGGCGTTCCTCCGCGTGAGCTCGTCCATCGCCGTGCAGCAGGCCGGGGAGTACCTCGTCGAGGCGCGGCTCTGGAAGGAGGGGTCGACGGCTGCCTACGCCGGCAGCCGTGTCCACCTCGAACAGGCCGACACGGAGATCGAGGTCGACTTCCCGGCCGACATCGCCGCCGGAGAGTACCGGGTGACCCTGACCCTCCACGCGCCCGGGCCTCTCTACCCGATCCATTCCGAGACGTTCCCCCTGGTCGTCAAAGCTCCCGACGCAGCCGCTCCGCGTACCACGCCGCCCGCTTCCGCAGAGCCTCGGCCTCCTTCGCGTCCACCCCCGCCACGGCCTCGGCCGCGAGCGTGTAGTAGCCGAGCTGGAACGCCAAGTAGGCCTGGAGATAGAACCGCAACTGGTCCGGCGGTGTCTTGATCCGGCGGGAGCGCTCCACCTGATCGAGGAGACGGCCCCGCTCCCCGTCGGACAGCTCCAGCTCGACGATGGCGCCGGCCAGGTCCCAGGCGGGGTCCTGCGCGCCCACGAGGTCGTTCGAGGCGTGGTGGTCCAGGGCGTCGGTTTTCCAGATCTTCCCGTCCGGGGTCACCAGCCACTCCCAGGCGTGCATCCGGTTGTCGGTGAGGACCGGGCGCGCCAGGGAGGAGAGCTCCGGCAGGCGCTCGCGCCAGGCGCCGAGGGCCTCGGCCGCGTCCTTGCCGATCCCCTGCTCCGCGTTGAAGACAGCCATCTCCAGCAGCTTCTCGGGGGAAGCTCCGGGCCGGCTCGCGGAGAGCTTCCGCGCGCGGAAGGAGATGTACCGGGCGACTCGCTCCAGAAGGGCCTCGCGGTCGAGGTCCGGGACGAGCGGCAGCGGACGCGCCCCCTCCAGCCAGGGGCTCACCAGGAAACCGTGGCGCAGCCCGGCGACCGGCGGCGTGAAGCCTCCCTTCTCCAGCTCGGACGCCAGCTCCAGCTTCTCCCGGCCGTAGTGCCCCAGCCCCGCGAACTTCAGGAGCCAGGTCCTGCCTCCGGCTTTCAAAAGGTACTTGCGCCGCTCCTGCTGCAGGTGCGCGGGGGGGCGCCCGTTCTTCTTCAGGAACAACCGCTCCCGCCAGCGGCCCGCGCCCAGGTCTTCGAGCGGCGCCTCGGCCGGGCCGGTCAGGTCCTCGACCCAACGTTCAAGCGGCCAGGAGGAGCCCGGGCCGAGGAACAGCTCGTCGAATTCCACCACGTACTTGCGCGCCGTCTCCCACCGCCGGCGGTGCCGCTCGCTGGCGTGCGGACCCAGGGGTCCCCGATGGCTCGGGAAGAAGACGATCTGATCGGGAGCCACCCCGTTTTCCTCCAGCCAGTCCGCCAGGGCGCCGAACGAGCTGCCCGAGAGCCCCGGCCCCTCGTCCACTACGGCGAACAGCGGCCGGCGCGGACCCGTGGCGTCCGCCGCGGCCAGGAGCTTGCCGGTCATACGGACCCCAATCGACAGCGTGCGCGCGAACGGATGCCCTCCGGGGCGCACGCTGGCCGAGGCCTCCCCCCTGCCCGCCGCCGCCACCACCGCCGCCAGGCTCGTGCCGATGCTGCGGATCCCGATCACCCGCAACACCCCCGCCCACTCCTCCCGGAGGTGCGCCGCCGACCGCATGTAGGCCTCCGGGTAGAGACCGTAGAAGGCGTACCCCTCGGGCGCCACCACCTCGATCTCCCCCGGCATCCGGGCCGAGGCCAACCGCCGGAGACCCCGCTGCGCGCTCCCCACTCCCACGAGCGGCGGAGGCGCAGCGCGCCTCCCCTCCCACGCCGGGACCTGCCCCGCGAAACGGAAGGACCAGAGAAGCGCCTCCGCGATCCCTCCGGTCACCGCCGCGGCCGCCTGCGCCAACGGCGTCGGCCGCTCGCGCCCCAGCAGCTCGAGCTGATCGTCGAGCAGCCCCTGCTCCAGCTCCCCCGCTTCCAGCAGCAATGCCGCGATCTCCGCGTGACGCTCGATCCCGGGGGGCATATCTCCAACCGCCGCCAGGCCGGAGCGGATCCGCTCCACCTTGACAGCCGTCTCTTCTTCGTGCTTCAGGTCTCCGTAAACCAGCATTTCAGTCTCCATCTAAGCAAGAGCCGTACCCGATGAATACGTCTTCACGAATCACTTGACAGATCAACAATTAACGCGTACCGTAGATTCCGTGAGCGAACGAGAGAGCGCGGTCCAGCGCGAGATCCAGCAGACGAGGCCGTTCCGGTCGTTGAGTCAGGAGGGAGTCATGGCCCTGCTCCGTACGGCGGACGTGGTCCGCCGCTACATCGCCCGGGTCCTGGAGCCCTTCGGGATTACCCCGCAGCAGTTCAACGTGCTGCGCATCCTGCGCGGCGCGGGACCAGAGGGTATCCCAACTTTGACCATCGCCGAGCGGATGATCGAGGAAGCCCCGGGCATCACCCGGCTCCTCGACCGCCTGGAAGCCAAGGGGCTGGTGCGGCGCCAGCGCTGCCCCGAGGACCGCCGGCAGGTCCTCTGCCACGCGACTCCCGAAGGTCTCGATCTGCTCGGCAGGATCGACGGCAGCATGAACGAGGCCGACGAAGGCGCGCTGGGCACTCTCTCGGACCAGGACAAGGCGCAGCTCATCCGCCTGCTGGACGCGGTCCGCGCCAGTCACGCATAAAAAATGACCATGAAAGGACACACACCCATGTTTCGCAAGACTATTCTCGCCGTCGCCCTTTTTGCCACGGCGCTGCCCGTGCTCGCCGCCGACGTCCACACGATCGACCAGAGCCATTCTGATGTCTCGTTCCAGGTCCGCCACCTGGTGACTCAGGTCCGGGGCAGCTTCAACGACTACGAGGGGACGATCAACCTCGACCCGGCGAACCTGGAGAAGTCCAGCGTGGACTTCAAGATCAAGACTGCCAGCATCGACACGAACAACGCGGACCGGGACAAGCACCTGCGCGCCGAGGACTTCTTCCATGCCGAAAAGTACCCGGAGATCACCTTCAAGAGCAAAAGCATCAAGAAGGTGGACAAGGACACCTACAACGTCAGTGGCACCCTGACCATGCGGGGCGTGGCCAAGGAGGTGATGCTGCCCGTGACCTGGCTGGGCGCGGTCACGGACCCCAGGGGCAACGAGAAGGCCGGCTTCTCCACCGAGATCACCCTCAACCGCAAGGACTACGGCATCAACTGGAACGCCGCGCTGGACAACGGCGGTGTCATCCTGGGCGAGGACGTGAAGGTGGCCATCAACCTGGAGACGCAGAAGAAGAAGGACGCGCCCGCCAAGTGAGCACGGTATAAAGGGAAGCCCCCTCCTCTATCCTCCCCCGCTCCGCGGGAGAGGACGCCCCCTCCCTCTGCTTCGGGGAGTCTCCGCCTCCTGCTCTCTCCCGCACCTGAGACGATGCCGCCGAGGGCCGGAGATGAGCGTCTCGCCCCCGGGGACTTGCCTCTCGCCGGCTTGTGGCTCGCCCTCGGGGGCTTATGGCTTGCCCTCGGGGGCTTGTGGCTCGCCCTCGGGGGCTTATGGCTTGCCCTCGGGGGCTTGTGGCTCGCCCTCGGGGGCTTGTGGCTTGCCCCCGGGGGCGAGACACTTTCCCGCGAGGGCGAGAGGCTCGTTGTCGCGGGCGGGGCGCGGCAAGGCTTGCGTGGTGAAGACCCCCTCCCCTGCCCTCCCCCGCTGCGCGGGAGAGGGGGTCCCCCGCCCACCCCCGTGCTCGTAAAGTTAGCGCCTATGGGGGCCGGAGGCCAGCTTCCGGAGGAGGCTGTACTTTTCCAGCCTGGGGTTTCAACCCCAGGCTGCCGTACAATCAGTCACCCACCCAGGGTCGATCCCCATGGCCGAGCTCAAGTTCTCCGACCTCCTGCTCACGGTGCCCGTGCCCACGGCCCTTGCCGCGGCGCGCCCGGCCCGCCGGGAGCAGCCCGCGTCCGCCCGGCTACTGCACGTCACCAATGGCGATGTGGCCGCGGACCTGATCCGCGAGGCGGGAATCCAGGGCGACGTCACCCTCTCGGCCGACGTGCTCCACGAGGGGCCGGCTCCCGCGGGGCTGCTCCCCGAGCGCTGGCGCAAGGTGCGCGCCCGCTACCTCGCCGAGTGCGGCTATGCCGACTACGACCGCTGCCTGGCCGACCTCACCGAGTGGGACCACAAGCTGGAGAGCTACCGCAACTATGACGAGGTGGTGCTCTGGTTCGAGCACGACCTGTTCGACCAGCTCCAGCTCCTGCGCCTGCTCGACTGGTTCGGGGCGCGCGACCTCGGATGGGGACGGCTCAGCCTGATCTGCATCGGCGAGTTCCCCGGCGTCGAGCCCTTCCACGGGCTCGGCGACCTCAACCCGGAGCAGATGGCCTCCCTCCTCCCCGGCCGCCGGCCGGTAACCGAAAAGCAGGTCTTCCTCGCCCGCCACGTCTGGCGGGCGTTCTGCTCGCCCGAGCCCATCGGCCTGGAGATCGCCCTGCGGCGGGACACCTCGGTCCTCCCCTTCCTCGCCGACGCCCTCCAGCGCCACTTGGAGGAGTTCCCCTGGATGCGGGACGGCCTCTCCCGCACCGAGCGGCAGGCCCTGCTGGCGATCGACTCGGGCTTCGACACGTTCGAGCCGCTCTTCCGCGCGGTACAGGCACTGGAGAGGCGCCCCTACCTGGGGGACAGCTCCTTCCTCCACAACCTGAAGGGGCTCGCCTCGCCGCCCATGCCCCTGCTCCGCCTGGAGACGGGGGCCGGAGGCTCGATCCGCCACCAGAGGGTCTCCCTCACCGCCACCGGCCGGGACGTGCTCGCCGGACGGGAGGACTGGGTCCGCCTCCATGGCATCGACCGCTGGCTCGGCGGCGTCCACCTCCACGGCCAGGATGCCCAGTGGCGCTGGGACGGCGAGCGCTCCCGGCTGATCCCGGGGTGATTCAAGGGATAGGCCTTGCGGAAATAGCGCTCCCCCTCCGGGACGTTTTTCCGGGTATGAAGCGCCGCCTCCCCGCCCTTGGTGTGCTCCTGCTGCTTCTGGCGACCGCTCCAGCGGTCGCGCAGCCGGCGTCCATCCTCCAGGACCCTCTCTTCCAGGACGAGGCCCGCCTCGGTCTCAAGTACATGTACGACATGGACTTCGGGGCCGCGGACGAGGTCTTCGGGCGGCTGACCGTGCTCTACCCCGACCATCCGGTAGGCCCCTACCTCCAGGCACTGCTCCCCTGGTGGGCGGTCCAGCTCGAGCCGGACGATCCATCCCAGGACCGGCTCGTCCTCGACGCCATGGAGCGGGTGATCGATCTCTCCGAGCGGCGGCTGAAGAAGAACCCCGCGGATCTCGACGCCCTGTTCTTCAAGGCCGGCGCCCACGCTCTCCGGGGGCGGCTTCACGCCGACCGCCGGCATTGGGTAAGAGCGGCCCGCGACGGGAAGCAGGCGCTGACCTCCCTGCAGGACGTCGTCAAGCGCGACCCGAACAACAACGACCTCTACTTCGGGCTCGGCCTCTTCGACTACCTGGTCGACGTGGTGCCCAAGCAGCACAAGGTCCTGCGCCCGTTCGTCCGGCTCTTCCCCAAGGGGAACAAGGACCGGGGCATCACCGAGCTCGAGCGGGCCATGACACAGGGGCAGTTCGTGTCCGTGGAGGCAGCGTACTCGCTGCTCCAGATCCACTACATCTTCGAGAAGGACTACATGGCGAGCCTGCGCTACGCCCACTGGCTGCGCGCCCGGCACCCGGACAACTCGATCTTCCACCTGTACGAGGGCCGGATCTACGAGCGGCTGGGACGGTTCCGCGAGGCGGCGCGGGTCTTCCAGGAGGTGAGGAACCGCCACGCCAAGGGGCAGAGCGGCTATACCGACGCCATGGCCGAGCAGTCCCTCTACCTGCTGGCCCGGGTGGAAATGTGGCAGCAGCGGCACAGCGAGGCGCTCGCCTACATCCAGCAGCTCGAGCGGCTCACCGCGACCCGCCCCGCGGTCAACGAGTACAAGGCCCTCGGCCTCCTGCGCAAGGGCATGGCCTTCGACGCCATGGGCAAGCGCCAGGCCGCAGTGCGCTGCTACCGCGACGTGCTGTCCATGAAGGGCGGCTATGACGGCGACGGCGACGTCCGCAGCCGGGCCAAGAGCTACCTCAAGAATCCCTATCGGAACTGATCGATTCCTCGGGCTGGCGCCGGATCAGGTACAGCAGGAATCCCACCACGAGCGCGATTGCTCCGGCGATCAGGTCCCGTGTCTCGGCGCTCGCCGCGAAGGCCAGGCAGAGGAACAGAGCGGCGATCGGGATGACCGGCCCGCCCGGGGTCCTCATCACGTTCGGCGCGTCCGGAAACTTGCGCCGCAGCTTCAACACAGCAGCGGCCGTGCCGAAGTAGGTGGCGAGCCGCGCCACCACCGACAGGGTAGCGAGCTGGGTGAACGATCCGGACAACGCGAGCGGCAGCGCGATCGCCGTCTGCGTCAGGATCGCCACCGTCGGCGTGCGGAAGCGCGGATGGATGTAGGTCAGCATCCGGGGGCCGAAGCCGTCCGCGGCCAGGGCCCAGAGGTAGCGCGGCCCGGCCAGCACCGTGTTGCTGTTCGTCCCCAGGATCGAGAGCAGCGCGCCGATGGTCAGCAACACCCCTCCCCATCCGCCGAGGAACAGCCGGGCGGCATCCGCCAGCGGCGTCTCGGACCCGGCGAGGTTCGGCAGTGTGCCGAGCGCCACCCACTGCACCGCCGAGTAGATCAGCGTCACGATCACGATGTTGGCGACCAGCGCGAAGGGTACATCCCGCCGCGGGTTCTTGAACTCGCCGGCCGGCGCGGGCGTGTTCTCGAACCCGGCGTAGGCGAAGAGCAGGAGCAGCGCCGCCTCGCCCAGCGTGCCGGTACGCGGAGTCGGCAGCGTCGCGAGCGTCCGCGACACGTAGAAGATTCCGACGCCGGCGAAGAGCAGGAGCGGCAGAATCTTGGACACCGCCAGGAACACAGCCGTGCGCACTCCCGCCTTCACCCCCACGAGGTTGATCGCGGTCAGGAGGAGCAGCGGCAGCACGATTGCCAGCGTCCGCCCGGTCCCCTCCTTGGTCTGCGGCAGCAGATAGGTCAGGGCCTGGGCGAAGGCCACCGAGAGCGAGGCCACGGACGACACGCGCGCCAGCCAGGTCATCCACCCCACCTCGAACCCCACCAGCTCGCCGAACGCCTCCCGCGTGTAGAGATAGGCCCCGCCCGGACCGTCGAAGTAGCTCCCGGCCTCGGCGAAGCAGAGCACCAGCAGCGCCACCGCAAAGCCGGCCAGGACCACCGCCCACATGCTGGTCGGCCCAAGGATGGCCGCGACCAATGCCGGCAGCAGGTACACGCCGCTGCCAATCACGTCGTTGAGCGAGAAGGCGACGATCTCCCAGCGCGACACCGCGCGCCGGAAGCCGACGTGGGTCACAGGGCTCACAATCTCGGACATGGCTTCAAACCTCGATCCGCGCGCCCACCGTCTCGGGGAGGGTCCACACCCAGATCCCCGCCAGGACGGCAAAGCCGGCGGCCAGCGCGATGCCGCCCGCCAGGCCCCAGCGGCCCGCCACGGCGGCGATGACGAAAGGCGTGGCGAACTGCACGCCGCGGGTGACGTTCATGATCACGGACATCGCGGCCCCCCGCACCCGGGTCGGGAACAGCTCCGAGAAGTAGGGGCCATAACACGACCAGGTCCCGGTCCCGAACCCCGCCACGAGCATGCAGGCGAGCCCCAGCGCGGGACTCGAAGCCATGGCCTCCGGGAGCAGCAGGGCCAGCCCCACCGCCGTCACCGCGCAGTAGAGCGCGAACGCGGGGCGGCGGCCGAGCCGGTCCGAGACCCAGCCGAACGTGAGATAGCCGGCGACCGAGCCGGCCACGAAGGCGAGCGTCCACCAGCCCGAGGCGAAGATCGAAAGCCCCCTCTGCTCCTGGAGATACCGGGGGAGCCAGACCACCGCGAACCAGTAGGCCGACATGTTGAAGGCGGTCAGCAGGAATGCCCGGGTGAAGAGCCCGGCCATGTCCCTCGCCACGAGCTGGGCCAGGATGGGAACCCGCGGCTTGCCGCCCTGCCGGCGGCGGTGCTCCAGCCAGAGGTCCGACTCCGGCAGCCGGCGCCAGAGGAAGACGACCACGACCGGCAGCGCGGAGATCAGGAAGACCGTCCGCCAGCCGAGGACCGGGGCCAGGAACGAGCCCACGATCGCGGCCAGTCCGAGCCCGGCCGGAGCGCCGCTCTGGGCCAGGGCGCCAAAGCGTCCCCGCAGAGCGGGCGGGATCGTCTCCCCGAGCATGGCCTGCCCCGCCCCCCAGGTGCCGCCGATCCCCAGTCCGGTCAGGGCGCGGGCAAAGATGAGCGTCTCCAGGTCGGGGGCCAGGCCGCAAGCCACGTTGCCGATCGAGAAGGCCGCGATGGAGACCGCCATGGACATCCGCCGTCCGAGCCGGTCGCTCATCCACCCGAAGAGCAGTCCGCCGACGCCGGTCATGCCCACCCCCACGGCGGTCAGCGGCCTCAGGTCCTCCGGCGACAGGCCGAGCTCCTCCTGGATCGGCTTCAGCAGGAAGGAGAGCAGCATCAGGGAGTAGAAGCCGGTGCACCAGGCGGCCCAGGCAAAGGCGAGGATCTTCTGATGAGCCCGGGTGGGGCGCTCGTGATCGCTGAGGCGCGCGGGGGCCGGGGGGTTGAGCAAGCGGGGGAGATCCTACAGCAAAGCCCGGCCGGAATGCCCCGCCCGCCCCCCGGCGTTTCCATCCTCGTGAAGAGAAGAGCCTTCCCCTTGCTGCTCGCCCTGCTCGCCACCGCCTACCCCGCAATCTCTCAGGAGGGCCAGCGGGACCAGCAGGGTGCGCGCCAGGAGCTGCTCCGGCTGATCAACGCCGAGCGCTCCCGGGCGGGCGCTCCCCCCCTCCACCTGGACGACGCCCTCAGCCGGGCGGCCCAGCAGCATGCCGAGGAGATCTCCCGGAGCGGCTCCCTGAAGGCCGGCTCCTCGGAGGACATGCAGCGGCGTCTGCGGCAGGCCGGCTATCAAGCCCACGAGTGGACCGAGAACATCACCGTCTCGGGCGACGCCCTGGACGAGGTCCTGCGCTACTGGCAGGGACGCAACCCCGCCACCTTCCGGGACCTCATGGACCCGCAGTACCGCGACATCGGGCTCGGAGTGTCCCGGCTCGACGGGACGCCCCTCTACAGCTTCCTCTTCGCGGTCCCCCAGTCAGACCACTTCGCCCGCGAGACCGGCACCATCCGCGACCGGAACGAAGTGCGCGAGGAGATGCTGGCCCAGGTCAACGCCGCCCGCAAGCGCGCTGGCCTGAGACCGCTCCGCCTGAGCTCCGACCTCGACCGGGCTGCCCAGCGCCACGCGGAGGACATGCTGGCCCGCGGCTACTTCTCCCACAAGAGCCCCTCCGGCACCACGGTCCGCGAGCGCTCCAGGGCAGCGGGCTACGTTTGGCGCGCCATCGGCGAGAACATCGCCTACGGCCAGACCTCCGTGGACGAGGTCGTCGAGACCTGGATGGACAGCCCGACCCACCGCAAGAACATCCTGAGCCCCAACTTCACCGAGCTGGGCGTTGGCCTCGCCATGGGCCGGGGGACGGACGGCAAGCACCAGGTCCTCTGGGTCCAGAACTTCGGCGCGCCTCAGGGCTGAGGGAAAAAGAAGAAGACCCCTCCCCGGCCCTCCCCTGCGCTGACGCGCAGGAGAGGGAGCCCCCGCCCTCGATGCAGGGGAGGGTGGTGGTCCCCCTCTCCTGCGAAGCAGGGGAGGGCCGGGGAGGGGTCTTCACAAATCCCCCGGCCGATGTATAGTAGTTGGTGCATATTCGTTTCCAACTGCGAGGGCATCCGCCGTGGTCTCAGGGCTTCGGGTGTTGTTGCTGGTCTCCGCGTTGTTTCCGGCGGTTGCGTCCGGGTCGAGCCTGGACGCGCTGCGCGAGGAGCTTCTTTTCCGGCTCAACCAGGAGCGCGAGGAGGCGGGAGCTCCGCCTTTGCGGCTCATCCCTGCCTTGACCCACGCCGCCCAGCAGCACGCCGTCGTAGTCAGCTTCCGGCGGTCGGAACGGCCGGAGCCTGGGGGCACCGAGGCCATGGTGGAACGCCTCCGCCAGGTGGGCTACGTCGCCTACACGTGGGATGAGAGCCTCGTCGTCTCCTGGGGAGACGCCCGCCAGATCGTCCAGGAATGGCGCTCGGGGGACCGCCGGTCCAACGGGATGAGCCCCCACTTCCGCGACGTGGGGATCGGCATCTCCGAGTACCGCGGCGTTCCTCTCTACACCTTCCTCTTTGGCTGGCACCGGGGGGATGTCTTCGCGCGGGAGACCGCGGCGCTGCGCGACCTGGAGCGGGTCCGGGCCGAAATGCTGGCGCGGGTCAACGCCGCGCGGAAGTCCGCCGGCCTGCCGCCGCTCCTGCGGAACCTCGACCTCGACCGGGCGTCCCAGGCACACGCCCAAGACCTCCTCACCCGCGCCTACTACAAGCACGTGAGTCCGGAGGGAGCTACGCCGGTCACCCGGGCGCGGGCGGCCGGCTACCCCTCCGACCTCGTCTCCGAGAACCTCCACGAGCGCACAGCTTCGGTCGAACAGATCGTGGAGGACTGGCTCCGCAGCCCGCTCCACCGCCGCAACATCCTGGACCCCGGAGCCCAGGAGCTGGGCATCGGCTTGGCCCTGGCTCCTGGCTATGGTTTGGATGCTAAGGACTACCGGGTCGTCTGGGTCCAGAGCTTCGGAAGACGGGCCGGAGCCGTGGCGCTGGCGCCCTGACCAGCCGCTGCGAATCCCGCTGAAACGAGCTACGACGCGCTCAACGGCGTTTTGGCGCGGCCGAAGATGATCTTGAACGCGCTTCAAACGATTCCAGCGCGTTTGACGGCAGTTTGGCGCGCTAGAATCCGCTCCGCATGGAGCAGAGCAACGTCGGCACCCCGGCACACTCCTTGCTGTCTCCCTCAATCGTGGCCTGAGCGAGGCCGGGCGGGCAGCAAGGATGAGTCGCTCACACTCAAGCTACCCCTCTCCTTCTCTCCCCGAATCCTCCTGAAGAGCCCCCCTGAGCGCCAGCAACTCAGGTTTGGAATGTCGGCTGCCGCGGGCCTGTTGCAAAGAGCGTGGATCGTTCAGCCATGAAGTTTCTGGTGGCGCGGTCCAGAGCGTGGGGACCTGACGGGCCTCCGCAGAAAGGGACAAGGAAAGAAAAATGTCCGAGAGAATGACGCTCCCCGTGCTCCCCTTGAGGGACTTCGTGCTGTTCCCGGGCGTCACCGCGCCGATCAACGCCGGCAAGCCCGCCACGCTGCGCGCCATCGAGGCCGCGCTGGCCACGCCCGAGCGCCTGGTGTTCGCCGTGTCACAGCGCGAGGACATCCAGCAGGTGACGCCGGAAGCTCTCCATACCATCGGTACCGTGGCCAAGATCGGCCAGATCCAGCGGGGGCTCGGCGGCATGCAGCTCCTGCTGCAGGGCGAGCACCGCGGCATCGCGATGCGGATCGTCGAAAAGGATGGCCATCTCGAAGCCACCGTCCGCGAGGCTGAAGAGATGCTGCCCCTGAACCCGGAAGACCGGGCGTTCGTCGCCCTGTTCCGGGAGGCGCGCGAGCGCGCGGCCGAGCTGGGCACCAAGTCGGGCCTGCCCGAGGAGGTCGTCCACCAGGTTCTCGAAAGCGTGACCGAGCCCGGCCGCCTCGCCGACGTGGTCGCGGCCTACACCGACGTGCCGGCCAAGCAGCGCCAGATCCTGCTCGAGACCCTCTCCGTCGAAGAGCGGCTGCGGCGTGTCCTGCTCCACGTCCAGCGCCAGCTCGAGGTGCTCGAGGCGCAGGAGGACATCAAGAGCCGCGTCCAGGAAGAGCTGGGCGACCGGCAGCGCGAGATGTTCCTGCGCGAGCAGCTCAAGGCCATCCAGAAGGAGCTGGGCGAAGGCGAAGGCGGCAATGAGATCGAGGAGCTCCGCGAGCGCCTCGACAAGCTCGAGCTGCCCGCCGACGTGCGCAAGGAGGTCGACCGCGAGCTCTCCCGCCTCGGCCGCATGGGCCGCGAGGCCATGGAGACCCAGGTCATCCGCAACTACCTGGAGACCGTGTCGGAGCTGCCCTGGAACGAGCGCAGCCCCGAGCACCTCGACATCCCCGAGGCCGCCCGGATCCTCGAAGAGGACCATTACGCCCTCGGCGACGTGAAGGACCGCGTCCTGGAGTTCCTGGCCGTGCGCCAGCTCCGGATGGCGGAAGAGGAGAAGGCCGAGGCGGCGGAAGTCGAAGAGACCGAGGACGGCAAGGACGCCAAGGACAGCAACGACCGCAAGGACGCTCGGAGCTCCAAAGGACCGATTCTGCTCTTTGTGGGTCCTCCGGGCGTCGGCAAGACCTCGGTTGCCAAGTCGATCGCACGGGCCATGGGGCGGAAGTACGTGCGCATCTCCCTCGGCGGTGTGCGGGACGAGGCCGACATCCGCGGCCATCGGCGCACCTATGTGGGTGCCATGCCCGGCCGGATCATCCAGGGGATGAGGCAGGCCGGAACCAAGAACCCGGTCTTCCTGCTCGACGAGGTCGACAAGCTCGGCGTCTCCTACCAGGGCGATCCTTCGAGCGCGCTCCTCGAGGTGCTGGACCCGGCACAGAACGACTCGTTCACCGATCACTACCTCGGCGTGCCGTTCGACCTGTCGGAGGTGCTGTTCGTCGCCACGGCGAACTTCATCCAGAACATCCCCGGGCCGCTGCTCGACCGGATGGAGGTGGTGCACTTCTCGGGCTACACCGAGCAGGAGAAGCGGACGATCGCGAGGCGCTTCCTGGTGCCCCGCCAGCTCCGGGAGAACGGCCTGACGGCGGAGCAGATCGAGATCACCGACGAGGCCATCGGCGAGACGATCACCGGGTACACCCGGGAGTCCGGCGTGCGGCAGCTCGAGCGCGAGATGGGCAAGCTGTCGCGCAAGGTGGCGCGCAAGATCGCGGCGCGGGAGGAGGAGCGGGTGTCGGTCGACCGTCAGAAGGTGCGCGAGCTCCTCGGCCGGCCCAGGATCCACCCGGAGCGGGCGCAGGCCCAGGACCAGGTGGGTGTCGCGACGGGCATGTACTACACGCCGACCGGCGGGGACATCATGTTCGTGGAGGCATCGACCATGCGCGGCAAGGGCGAGCTGGTGCTCACCGGCCAGCTCGGGGACGTGATGAAGGAGTCGGCCCGGGCCGCCTGGACCTACGCCCGGGCTCACGCGGACACGCTGGGCATTCCGGAGAACTGCTTCGAGCGCGACGTGCACGTGCACGTGCCGGCAGGCGCCATCCCCAAGGACGGCCCCTCCGCGGGCGTGACCATGGCCACGGCCCTGATCTCCGCCCTCTCGAACCGTCCGGCGCGCTTCGACATCGCCATGACCGGGGAGATCACCCTCTCCGGCCGGGTGCTGCCGATCGGCGGAGTCAAGGAGAAGGTCCTCGGCGCGGTGCGCGCGGGTCTGACCGAGGTCCTGCTCCCCAAGGACAACGAGGCCGACCTCGAGGACCTGCCGGAGGAGGTGCGCGACAGCCTCCACATCCACTTCGCGGCCGAGCTGGGCGACGTCCTCGCCCTGACCCTCCGCGGAGCGACCTACAGCGAAGGCCGGCTCTCCTTCGGAGACTCAGCCAGCCTCAGCACCTCACTACACTGAAGCTTGGAACGGGATCAACAAAAAGGCCGGCGGTGAAAGTCGCCGGCCTTTTTTCTTTCTACTCTGCGGAGTAAAGCTCCCTCTCCCCCGGCACGGGGGAGAGGGCTGGGGAGAGGGGGGACGGGATCAAAGATTCCACGAAATCCCGGCCAGGAACTCCCGCCCCCCGAGGTCGATGTCCCCGAGGGTCGGTAAGTCGCCGTCCAGCTCGTCGTCCACGTTGGTCCAGCGCGCCTCCCCGAAGACCGAGATGCGGTGCGTGATCGGCGCCTCCAGCCCCACCAGCCAGTAGTAGCCGAAGGCCTCGCCCTCGGACTGCAGCCTGGCGGTGAAGATCTCGTCATTCACGCTGCCGAAGTCGATGAAGTCGCCGTTCTCCTCCAGGTTCCAGACGTAGAGGCCGCCGCCCGCCCCCACGTAGGGGATGATCGGGGCGTCCGGTCCCAGGAAGCTGAACTGGAGGCCGCCGGTCAGCGAGGTGATCTCCAGCGTAGTGTCATGGCGGATGTCGTTGCCGAAGTTGTCCTCGAAGTCGAGGTAGGCCTGGGTCTGGTCCCCCTGGTAGTGGTTGCCCGAGAAGAGGAGCCCCAGGTGGCGGTTCAGGCTCAGCAGGTAGTCGGCACCCACCGAGATGTTCTCAAAGTCGTCGATGTCGCCCGTGAAGTCGTCGAACTTGTCGTCCCAGTACTCGGAATCGCCCTCCGGCTGAAAGGCGCCCACGTGCAACCGGAAAGCTCCATCCCTCTCGTGCGGACCCCGCTGCGCCCAGGCAGGGGCGGACGCTACCAGCAGGCCGGCCAGCATCCAGATCGCATGCGATCTCTTGGTCGTCATTTTCATCTCCTTGCGTCTCTGCTGTCGAGACGTTCCGAGACTCCCTTGGAGCAACGGCGATGCCAGGGGGAGGAGAGGGGGAGGAAAATCCCGGAAAACCCAGATTTATCAAGGAAATCGAACGGCCCGCGGGTCTCCCGGCGGGCCGTCGAAGCCGTCCTTTCCAGAGGACGGAGGTGTGATCAGTTCAGCGTCTTGACCGTGGCTTCGTTCGACGCGCCGGACGTGTCCTTCTTCGCCTTGGCAAGCACCCGGAAGGTGTAGCTCTTGCCGCGGGCGAGTCCGGTGATGGTCACGGCCGTGACGTTGGCCTTGACCGTCTTGACCGGCTTGAACTTCCCGTTCTTCTTCATCTGGACGATGAACTGGGTCTCGATGGTCGAGTTGTCCTTCCAGGAGAGCTGGATGGAGGTCGGCGAGACTCCCACACCCGTCAGGCTGCCGGGCGCGCCCAGGTCATCGGCGGGGGGGACGCCGTTCGGGTCCGGATAGAGCGAGTAGATGCCGAAGCGGTCGTCCTTCTGGAGCGTCGCCCCGCGATTGTCCGCATGGGCGAAGGCGCGCATCAGCGCGTTGTCCTTGTCCTTCGTATTGCAGGAGCCGGTCATCTTGTCGCCGCAGGAATGCCCCAGGCCGAGGGTGTGGCCCAGCTCGTGGCCGAAGATCTGCACCAGCCGCTGGCTGCTCGTGAACCAGCAGCCCGTACCGTTGTTGAGCACGATGTCGGCTCCGCCGATCGTCGCGGGGGTCGTGCTGTCGTCGTACCAGGTCCCGCCGATCGCGAGCACGCCGCTGCCGTTGCCCGGGCTCACACACTTGAAGTCGCCGGGGACCTCGCTGTTGAAGTCGTCAAACAGGACCACGTTCTGCCCGTCGTGCCCCCTGAACCCGCGGGTCGCCGAAGACACGCCGTCGTACCGGTAGCGGACGTTCGTGGAGGGGTCCGCGTTCCAGGCCGCGAATGCCGCCTGAAGCTCGGCGAACCCGCCTCCGGGGAAGCCCGGATGGCCGGTCATGTGGGCTCTCCAGACGACGTCCTGGCCGCGGTCGAAGTTGGGCCAGCGCTGCTTGATCTCCTTCACGCCGTCGTTCAGGTAGTTGAAGTCTCCGAGCGATTGCCGGACCGGCGCGCGGTCCACGAGATAGTCGGCCACGCGCTCGGTCCCCGCCACGCGGTCGGCGAGCCAGCGGGCGAAGCGGTCGAGGTCGCGCACCCCGTCCTCGGCCGTTTCCTGTCCGACCTGTCCGACCTGTCCGACCTGGTGGATCTCCGACAGGTCGCGCACGGCCAGGCGCCGGGAACCCGAGCGCAGCTCGTGGAAGGTGCCCAGCGCCAGGTGGAGCGGTCCATAGGTGCCGTCCCCGTTCGCTGTGAGGAACAGCAGGGCGCGCTCGCCGATCCGCAGCTCCGGGGCTCCCCAAACCTTCAGCTTGAGGCCATTCGCCGTGGCGCCGCCGGGCACCCGTACGACCAGCGTGCCGCCCGGAATTCCTCCCTCGGCCGGTCCCTTGACCAGCCGCTCGACCCGCAGGCGGTACTCGGTGGCGGGACGGTCCGTGACGGACGACGGTCCCCTGCGGATGATCGTGCCCTCGGCGATCACCGCCGCCTGGTCGGCCAGGGCGCTGTCCGCGATCGGCAGCGCCGAGGTCGCGGAGACGGTGCGAGCCGCCACGAGGAACGTCACGAGGAAAAGGAAGCACAGATACGTCGCCTTGCGCGTCATATGACCCCCACAGCTTTTGCGAATTGCTATGCAGCTAGTTGCTCTAGGATACCAGAGCCGCCCCGCCGCTTCCAGACATCTATAGAATCCCCCCACACCGCCCGGAATGGCGGACACGATCCAAGGAGAGACATTCATGGTCCAGCTGTTCGACAAGCAGTCCGGCGCCGAGGTCGGAACCCTCACCGACGACCAGTTCCAGTTCCTCGTGGACCACCTCGAGGAGGAGTCGTCGGACGACGACGACTATTACCTGAACCGCACCACGGTGGACCTCCTGGAGGGCCAGGGCGCGGATCCCGTCCTGGTCCAGGTCCTCCGCACCGCCCTGGGCGACCGGGACGAGATGGACTTGCGCTGGACCCGCTCCTGAGCATGTCCTTCAGCGAATCGTCCATCGAGGCCCTGCGGCAGGCGCTCCGCGTCTCGCCGGAGAGCGTGCCGCTGCGGCGACACCTGGCCGAGGTCCTGTCCCAGGCGCAACGCTGGAACGAGGCCGAGGCGGAGCTGCGCGAAGCCCTGCGGCTCGACCCCGAGGACGCCACGTCGGCCGAGACCAAGGTCGAGCTGGCGCAGGTGCTCCACCGGCAGAGGCGCTCCTCCGAGGCCCTCTTCCTGTTGCGGCAGATCGGCACCCCCTCGGATGGCATCCGGGGGCGCTCCCACCGCCTCGCCGCGGACGTGCTCCTCGAGCTCGGCCAGGTGGAGCGCGCCCGCGACGAGTACCGCAAGGCGGTCGAGGCGGACCCGTCCATGGAGGACGAGGACTTCGCCGAGCAGATCGAGCCGGAGGAGGACGACGATCTTGCGAGGGGGCGGGGACCCTCCCGGGTCCCGCTGAGGTCCGACGACGAGCCGGCCGCCGTGCTGATCGAGCCCGAGACGCCGACCATCTCCTTCACCGACGTGGGCGGCCTGGAGACGCTCAAGGAGGAGATCCGCCTCAAGATCATCCATCCCATGAAGCACCCCGAGCTCTTCGCCGCCTACGGCAAGGAAGTCGGCGGCGGCGTGCTCCTCTACGGCCCTCCGGGGTGCGGCAAGACCTTCCTCGCCCGGGCCACGGCGGGCGAGGTCAGGTCCCCGTTCCTCGCCGTGGGGATCCACGACGTGCTCGACATGTGGCTCGGCCAGAGCGAGCGCAACCTCCACTCCATTTTCGAGCAGGCGCGGAGGAAGAAGCCCTGCGTCCTCTTCTTCGACGAGGTGGACGCCCTGGGGGCCAAGCGGACCGACCTGCGGACCAGCTCCGTGCGCCAGATCATCAACCAGTTCCTGGCCGAGCTCGACGGCATCCGGGGCGCGAACTCGGGCGTGCTGATCCTGGCCGCGACCAACGCGCCCTGGCACCTCGACTCGGCCCTGCGCCGGCCCGGCCGCTTCGACCGCGTCATCTTCGTGCCGCCCCCCGACTTCCCGGGACGCGCCGAGATCCTGCGCCTGCTCGTGCGCGGCAAGCCAGCCGAGAAGATCGACTTCGACCATCTGGCCAAGAAGACCGCCGAGTTCTCGGGGGCCGACCTGAAAGCCGTGGTCGACCGCGCCGTGGAAGCCAAGCTCATGGAAGCCATGCGCTCGGGAATCCCCCATCCGCTGACGAACAAGGACCTGGCCGAAGCCGCGGCCCGGGTCCGCCCCTCCACGGCCGAGTGGTTCGCCACCGCGCGCAACTACGTCCTCTACTCCAACCAGGAGGGGCTCTACGACGACGTGCGGAGGTACCTGAAGCTGTGATCCATTCCGGTCTGGCCCGCCCCGCCCTCCTCATCGAGCAGCAGCGGTACGACCTCGCCGAGAAGGAGCTGCGCAAGCGGCTCACGGAGCACAACGACGACGCGCTGGCCCACTCCCTGCTCGCCTACTGCCTGACGCAGCAGGAGCGCGGCGGCGAGGCCGAGCGGGAAGCGCGGGAGGCCGTGGCGCTCGCTCCGGACGAAGCCTTCTGCCACTACCACCTCGGCCAGGTGCTGAGCCGCCGCGACCGCCCCGACGAGGCCGCCGCGGCTTACGAGGAGGCCATCCGGCTCGACCCGGAGGAGGCCGACTTCTGCGCCGGCCTAGCCTCGGTCCGCATCGAGCAGCGCCGCTGGGACGAGGCGCTCGAACAGGTCAAGCACGGCCTGGCGCTCGAGCCCGACCATCCCGGGTGCACCAACCTGCGCGCCCTGATCCTGACCCAGACCGGGAAGACCGGCGAGGCCCATGCCACCCTCGACGACGCCCTGGCCCACGACCCCGAGAACGCCTTCACCCACGCGAACCGCGGCTGGACGCTGCTGCGCGAGAGCCGGCCGGAGCCGGCCATCGGCCACTTCCGCGAGGCGCTCCGGCTCGATCCCTCCATGGAGTACGCGCGCACCGGCATCGTGGAAGCCATGAAGGCGCGCAACCCGGTCTACCGTCCGCTCCTCCGCTTCTTTCTCTGGATGGGGAGCCTGCAGGGCCGCTCCCAGATGTGGCTGATCCTCGGCCTCTTCTTCGGGGTGAGGCTGCTGCGCCAGATAGCGCGCTCCAACCCGGCGCTCGCCCCCTTCCTCTATCCCGTGATCGTCCTCTACCTGCTCTTCGTCCTGCTGACCTGGGTCGCGGACCCGCTGTTCAACCTCCTGCTCCGGCTCGACCGCTTCGGGCGGTTGGCACTGTCGCGGGAGGAGGTCCGGGCGAGCAACTGGTTCGGGGCGGTCCTCGGGCTGGCGCTCGCCGCGCTCGTCACCTCGGTCGCGATCGGATCGAAGACCCTTCTACTCGTGGGGATCGGCGCCACCGGCCTGATCCTCCCGGTCGCGGGCGTCTTCCGCTGCCGGCCCGGCTGGCCCCGGTGGGTGATGGCGGGCTACACCGCCCTGATCGCCATCGCCCTGTCGGTGGCCATCTTTCTCTACGCTCAGGAGGGCAATGCTGAAGAGGCGGCCAAGCTCTTCCCCGTCCCCATCGCAATCGCCCTGCTCGGCGCCGTGCTCTCGACCTGGATCGCCTCCGGTCTGTCGATAGCCCGGCCGCGCTCCCGCGATTAGGGCTTCATCTCGAACCGCCCGGCCTCGATCTCCGGATTGACCTGCACCTTCTCCACCGTCAGCGAGACGTGGCGGATGGAGTACTCCTGGTCCTGGCGGTGAGAGATCACCAGTCCTTCGACCGCGCGGAAATCCGAATAGTAGGTCCAGCGGTCCTTGGGCTCGGGCAGGTCGAGCGTGCGGTCGAAGCGCGCCAGCTCGAGGTGGGAGGAGGAGTCGAGGTACCACGTCTCCTCGAACCCGTCCTTCCGGGTCACCTTGAGCTTCCAGGCGGGCTGGCCGTCGACCTCGTCCTTGCCCAGTAGCTCCACCTTGTGGCCCTTGGCCGCCGCATCGATCAGAGGACTCTCGAACTCGGCCGTGTGCCGGGCGAGCACGGCCTCGGCCTCCGGGACCGCCGTCGGCTTCACGATCTCGAAGAGGGGATGGACCCACCAGGTGACCTTGCCGTCGTGCCCGATCGTCATCTTCTGCCCGAGCATGGTCTGCTCGAAGCGGACCGAGTCGGGCCGCCGGAATTCGAAGAGAAAGGGATTGGCGTTGCTGAAGATGACTTGAGTGCCGGTGACGATCATCGAATTGACCGCGCGCCACTTGTCCAGGCCGCCATGAGCGGCGGCATGCTTCGCGAGCACCTCGTCGAGCGGTTGTGCGCCGACGGCGCCGGCTGCCGGAGCCAGCAGGGCAAGGATCAGGAAAAGCTTGCCAATCATTATGCGAATCATCGCGCCGCCGCCTTGGTTCCGGCAACCGGAGCCGAGGTCCGCACGTCGAGGACGATCATCTCGTCTTCATCCCGGAGATAGAGCCGGCCGTGGGAGATCACCGGGGAGGTCCACGTCTTGCCCTCCATCACCTTGACCCTACCCTTCTCCTGGAAGCCCGCGGGCGTCGCCTCGGCGAGGATGAGCTGTCCCTGGTCGCTGAGGATGTACAGCAGGCCGTCCGCCAGGATCAGCGAGCCCTTGCCGTAGCCGCGGTGGACCCACTTCTGCTCCCCCGTCTCGGCCACGAGGCACTTCAGGCTCGCATTGTCGAAGCCGTAGATGTGTCCCTCGTAGAGCACCGAGGAGCTGAAGTGGTTCTTCATCAGCCGGTTGTTCCAGACCTCCCGGACTGTTCCACTGCCATCCACCCCCTTGCCGACCTCCAGCAGGACGGCGCCGATGTCCTCCGACGCCGACGCGAAAATCCGGTTCGGCGCGAGGAACAGGGGGGAGGCGATGGCTCCGGCCTTCCAGGGGTAGCGCCAGTACACCTTGCCGTCCGGCAGGAGGGAGACGACGTCTCCTTCGATCGTCCGGACGAACACGTACTGCCGGACTCCGTCGATCGTCACGGCCAGGGGCGTCACATATCCCGGCTTGCCGTCCAGGGCGGACCAGCGGAGCTTGCCGGTCTTCTTATCCAAGCCCACCACCGCCTTCCCCTCCTTGCCGCCCGCTTCCAGGATCAGGAGGTCGCCATCCACGATCGGCGAAGAGGAGAAGCCCCGGTTGGGCGTCGGGCTGCCGAGCTCCTTCACCAGGTCCAGCTCCCAGAGCCGCGCGCCGTCCTTGATCTTGAGGGCGTGCAGCCGGCCCGTGGCGGACAGCACGTAGACCACGTCCCCCTCCACCGTGGGCGTCGAGCGCGGACCGTTGCCGAACATCTCGGGGAAGACCGGCCCGAGGGGGACGCGCCAGACCACCTCGCCGTCCGACTCGCGCAGGCGGTAGGCCGTCTCGCTCTCCCCCTCGACCGCCATGGTGTAGAGGGCGCCGTCCGCCACGGTCACGGTGGAGAACCCGCTGCCGATCGGCTTCTTCCAGAGGACCTTCGGGCCGCTCTCGGGCCAGCTCCGGAGCAATCCCTTCTCCGCGGAGGCGCCGTTCTGCTGCGGGCCGCGGAACTGCGGCCAGTCCGCCCCTTTCGACGGATCGGCCCCCGCGGCCGGCGCCAGAGCGGCACCCAGGAGCAGGACGGTTGCCAGAATAGCCCGGGCACGCCACGACCTCTTCATCGAATAGACCTCCTCTTCATCACGATGGGTCTTTGTACGGGGAGGCCTGTGGAAAGTTGCCCGTATGATAGCTTTCAGGGTTCCATGAGGACCGCTGCAATGACTGACACCGCCCCCTCCACCTCCGGACGCGACTTCATCCGCGAGAGGGTTGCCCAGGACCGTGCCGCCGGCAAGTACGGCGGACGTGTGATCACCCGTTTCCCCCCGGAACCGAACGGCTATCTCCATATCGGCCACGCCAAGTCGATCTGCCTCAACTTCGGCCTCGCGCTGGAGAACGGCGGGAGATGCCACCTCCGTCTCGACGACACCAACCCCGAGACCGAGGACCAGGAGTACGTCGACGCCATCCAGGAGTACGTGCGCTGGCTGGGCTTCGATTGGGGCGAGCATTTCTACCATGCGTCGGACTACTTCGAGCAGCTCTACGATTTCGCCGTCGAGCTGATCCGCATGGGCAAGGCCTACGTGGACAGCCTGAACGAGGATGAGATCCGGGAGTACCGGGGCACCGTCACCGAGCCCGGGCGGAACAGCCCGTACCGCGACCGCTCCGTCGAGGAGAACCTCGACCTCTTCGCCCGCATGCGGGCCGGCGAGTTCCCGGACGGCGCCCACGTGCTGCGCGGCAAGATCGACATGTCGGCGGCCAACATGAAGATGCGGGATCCGCTCTTCTACCGTATCAAGCGTGCCACCCACTACCACCGCGGCGACGCCTGGCCCATCTACCCGATGTACGACTTCGCCCATCCGCTCTCGGACGCCATCGAAGGCATCACCCACTCGCTCTGCACGCTGGAGTTCGAGAACAACCGGGACATCTACGACTGGCTGGTCGACACCCTGCCGTTCCCCGAGCCGCCGCGGCAGATCGAGTTCGCCCGCCTGAACCTCACCTACACGGTGATGAGCAAGCGCAAGCTCCTGGACCTCGTCGGACGCAAGCTCGTCTCGGGCTGGGACGATCCTCGCCTGCCCACCCTCGCCGGCCTGCGCCGCCGCGGCTTCACCCCCGCGGCGATCCGCGACCTCTGCGACCGGGTCGGCGTCGCCAGGGCGAACAGCACGGTGGACGTCACGTTCCTGGAGCACTGCCAGCGGGAGGACCTCAACCCCCAGGTCCCGCGCGTGCTCTGCGTGCTGCGGCCTCTGAAGCTGGTGATCGAGAACTACCCCGAGGGCCCTGCCGAGGAGACCGAGGAGCTGGACGCGCCGTTCTATCCGCGCGACGTGCCCAAGGAGGGGGAGCGGAAGGTGCCCTTCTCGCGCGTCCTCTACATCGAGCGCGACGACTTCGCCGAGGTCCCTCCGAAAGGTTTCCATCGCCTCTCCCCCGGACGCGAGGTGCGGCTGCGTTACGCCTACATCATCCGCTGCGAGAGCGTGGTCAAAGATCCCGTGACCGGCGAGGTCGTGGAGGTCCGCTGCACCTACGACCCCGCCACCCGCGGCGGCTCGGCTCCGGACGGTCGCAAGGTGCCGGGCACCCTGCACTGGGTTTCCGCGGACCACTCGGTGCCGGTCGAGGTGCGGGTGTACGACCGCCTCTTCCAGGTCGAGCGCCCGGACTTGGAAGAAGGCGGCATCGATGCCACCCTCAATCCCGACTCCCTCGAAACGCTCACGGACAGCCGCCTCGAGCCGGCCGCGGCTGACCCCGTGCTGGGAGAACGGCTGCAGTTCGAGCGGCAGGGTTACTTCTTCCGCGATCCGATCGATTCGAAGCCCGACCGTCTGGTCTTCAACCGCATCGTACCGCTCCGCGACTCCTGGGCACCGGAGGTGCAGAAGCAGGCGCCAGCTCCCCAGAAGCCGCCCGAGCCGAAAAAAGAGAAGGTCAAGGAAGAGAAAGCTCCCGAGCCGCTCTCGCCCGAGGAGCTGGAGCTGCTGGAGCAGCTGCGCCCCACATTTCTGCCCGTCATCCAGAGCGTGATCGCCGCCCATCCCAAGGAAGTCGAGCGCTACCGCTCCGGACAGACCGGCGTCCTCGGTTTCCTCGTCGCGCAGGTGATGAAGCAGGGGGCGCAGGGGGGCAGCAAGCCCAACCCCAAGCTGGTCAATGCGATGCTGACTGGCGAGTTGGGCTGACTACTGGTTCCGGGTAGAGACGCCCCAGTCCGTGACACGAACCGACCGGGTACACCGCCGTCGGGGCGTCTCCATGGCACCAACGACCACCAACGCGGGCAGCCCCACACACAGTGCAGAGGGGGCAGGCGGTTTCTTACGCAGACAGGACCGGCAGCGAGAACGGTCGTGCCGTGGGGAGACGCCCCGACTATGTTCACCCGGCAGGATCGTGCCAGCGTACTGGGGCGTCTCTACCCAACAGACGGCGTCCTGTGGAGGGGGGCGCTCGGCAGACGCCGCGCCCGATCACTCCGTCAGCTTGTGGTCGTAGCTCAACACGCGCGCGAGCTTCCACCCGCTGGCGTCCTTCTTCCAGACCTGGGTGAACTTGGCAATCTCCACCAGCTTGTCCGGCTGGCCTTCCGTCTTCTTGTAGAAGCGGTGGACGCCCACCTCGACGGCGCCGTAGTTGTTGAGGGGGTAGACCTCCAGGCTGCCTTCGACCAGCTCCCGTCTCGCCCGATAGTCCTCGCCCGTCTTCTGCCTCTCGCACATCCCCCGGATGTTCTCCACGAACTGGGCTCCGGAGGTCGCGACCAGCCCTCCCTTGTCGTGATACATCTCGAAGTCGTCGGTCACGAGGCCGCTGAGCGCTTGGACATCACACGTATTGAAAACGGCATCGAAGAGCATCCGGTCCTTGCCCGCAATCTCTTCAAACAATTCCTTCGTTGCCGCTGGACCGGCGGTCTGAGCGCTCGCGACGGTGCCTGCGGTCAGCAGAACTGCCGCGCCGATGGCGAAGCAGGTGCTCCGAAGTGCCTTGATGATCATCGTTTCTCCCTCCTCCGCTCCCCTACGACGAGCTCGCGGCCAGGGTTTCGCATTGACTTTTAGCGGAAACGTCTGTACAAACGTCTCTTCTGGCCTCGGCTATAGGAGTTCCTCCATGAAGGGCATCAAATCTGCGTCGACGTTAGCGCTGTTCCTGCTGAGCCTCGCGGCCCCGCAGCCGGCCGCTGCCCAGGCAGCCAGCGGCACCTACCGGTTTGCGTTTGAAGACGACGACCTGATGAAGTATGTCGAGTTCGACGCCAGCACGGACGGCACCGGCCAGATGACCTTCGTCGACCAGGCGAGGATTTCAGACGAGGACCCTGACGAGCCTCGTCCCGAGGACTCCCCCCCGGAGCTTCAAATCAGGGCAGAGCTCTACGACACGACGATCGAGAAGAACAGGGCCTTGATGAACGGAACTGTCGTGGACTCCAGCCACAAGAGCTATATCGGGAAGTGGGTGCAGCTCGTGGTCGAAGACAACGGGGACAACCGCGAAGTACCGGATCGGCTGACGTGGAGCTTTTGCAAGCCGCGGGAGGGTGGATGGATCCCGACGGATGCGGAGCGGAAGGATGACGACGGGGCCTACTTGAGCTGGTGGGCCACGGACGCGGAGCGGAAAGACGACGTGGGAATTCCGTCCAGGAACCTCATCTCGAATGAAGAGAGAGGCTGTCAGATTCATTCGCTCTGGCAGTACTCCTTCATCGATGTAGGGAAGTGGGAAGGCGACATCAGAGTTCAGCCGTAGAACGCGGCCGGCCTGAAAAGACAAGGGGGGGACCGACTCGTCGGTCCCCCCCTTTTATTTTATGGGATCGCGCCGGTCCTAGTACCGGTAGTGATCCGTCTTGTAGGGCCCTTCCTTGGGCACGCCGATGTACTTGGCCTGGTCGTCGCGCAGCTCGGTGAGCTTGGCGTTGAGGTTGGTGAGCTGGAGGCGCGCCACCTTCTCGTCCAGGTGCTTGGGCAGGGTGTAGACGCCCACCTCGTATTCGCCCCTCTTCGTCCACAGCTCGACCTGGGCGAGGACCTGGTTGGCGAAGGAGGAGCTCATCACGTAGCTGGGATGTCCGGTGCCGCAGCCCAGGTTCACGAGACGGCCCTTGGCCAGGAGGATGATGCGCTTGCCGTCGGGGAAGATCACGTGGTCCACCTGCGGCTTGATCTCCTCCCACGGGTACTGCTCCAGGCTCGCGACGTCGATCTCGCTGTCGAAGTGGCCGATGTTGCAGACGATCGCGTTGTGCTTCATCCGGCTCATGTGCTCGTGAGTGATCACGTGTACGTTGCCCGTGGCGGTGACGAAGATGTCCGCCTTGTCGCAGGCCTCGTCCATGGTGACCACGCGGTAGCCTTCCATCGCCGCCTGGAGAGCGCAGATGGGGTCCACTTCCGTGACCCACACCTGGGCGCTCAGGGCGCGCAGGGCCTGGGTGCTGCCCTTGCCCACGTCACCGTAGCCGCAGACGACCGCGATCTTACCGGCCACCATCACGTCCGTGGCGCGCTTGATGGCGTCCACCAGAGACTCGCGGCAGCCGTAAAGGTTGTCGAACTTGCTCTTGGTGACGCTGTCGTTCACGTTGATGGCCGGGAACTTCAGCTCGCCCCTCTTGGCCATCTCATAGAGCCGGTGGACGCCCGTGGTGGTCTCCTCGGTGACGCCCTGGATCGCCTCCAGCTGCTTCTTGTACCAGCCGGGCTGGGCGGCATTGCGCTTCTTGATCGCGGCGAAGAGCACGCGCTCCTCCTCGCTGCCGGGGTGGTCCAGCACGGAGGGATCATCCTCCGCCCTGGCACCCAGGTGGACGAGAAGGGTGGCGTCGCCGCCGTCGTCCAGGATCATGTTGGGCGCGCCTTCGGGGAACTCGAAGATCTTGTGCGTGAACTCCCAGTACTCCGTCAGGCTCTCGCCCTTGTAGGCGAAGACGGGGATCTCGGCGGCGGCGATGGCTGCGGCGGCGTGGTCCTGGGTCGAGAAGATGTTGCAGCTCGCCCAGCGCACGTCGGCGCCGAGAGCCTGCAGGGTCTCGATCAGCACAGCCGTCTGGATGGTCATGTGCAGGGAGCCGGCGATGCGCGCGCCCTTCAGGGGCTGGCTCGGGGAGAGCTCCTTGCGGATGGCCATGAGGGCGGGCATCTCGCCCTCGGCGATCTGGAGCTCCTTGCGGCCCCAACCGGCGAGGGAGATGTCTGCGACGTGGTAGTCCGCCTTCGTGGCGGTCAGGGTGGCGGTCTCGGTAGCGACGGTCATGACGAACCTCCTCAGAGGAACCGGGCGACGGGAATCCGCTCACCGTCGGACCCGGAAAGGGTTGAGGTGAGCGCCGTTTCCTGTGCTCCGGTCATGCCGGCGTCCGAGCCTCGGAGGGGATGCCTCCTGCAGCGCTCCTCGAACGCTCCCGATTATACCCCACCGGGCTCGGATCTCAAAGAGCGCGATCTGGTGTATTCTTTGCCATCGGCGAAAGCCCTACTGCGGAGATGCTCCCATCCTACTGGCTTCCTGTCGTCCTCGTCGTGGCTCCGTTCGTCCTCGCGGCCTGGATGGAGCGGGATGCTTCACAAGGTGACGTTGCCGGTCTCGTCAGACGGATCCAGGCCGGCGACCCGGCCGCTGAAAGCGAGCTCGTGGCCCGCTTCAGCCACGGCCTCCTGCTGATGCTGCGCCGCCTCGCCCAGAATCCGGCCCTGGCCGACGACCTCCATCAGGAGACCCTCGCCCTGGTGCTCGGGAAAATCCGCCGCGGCGAGGTGCGGGAGGCCGAGAAGCTCTCCGGTTTCATCCGCAGCACGGCGCGCAACCTGTTCATTGCCGACCGGCGCAAGGAGGCGCGCTACCGCGCCTTTGACGAAGGCGAGGAGGAAGGGCTGCGTCCGTTGCCAGAGCTCGCCGACCGAGGTCCCGCACCCCTCGAGCGGGTCCTCGCGGACGAGGAGGCGCGGCAGGTGCTGCGGCTCCTCGCCGAGCTCCGTTTCGACCGCGACCGCCAGCTCCTCCTCCGCTTCTACCTCTCCGACGACAGCAAGGAAGAGATCTGCGCGGACCTGGACATTGAGCCGGAGCGCTTCAACAAGGTCCTGTTCCACGCCCGCGAGCGGTTGCGCGAGCTCTGGAGCCGGGCGGAGAAGCGGCAGCGGTTCTTTGCCGGGGCGCAGAGAATTGTAGGAAGGATCGGCGGCGGTCCTGCACGGGACAGTTAGCATGGACCATCAGGCGATCGACGCCGGCAACATCGCCGAGCGCTACGCGACGGGCCGCCTGCCGCCAGAGGAGGCCGCGAGCTTCGAGGAGCACTACCTCGATTGCCCGTCCTGTTGTGCCCGCGTCGAGGCTGCCGAGCGCCTCCAGCGTGGAATCCGGCGGCTGGCCGAGCAGGCGGCGGTCCGCGAGCCCGGAAGCTCCCGCTCCTCCCCCTGGCACCGCTCGCCGCGGCTGGCGCTGGCGGCGGCGGCCCTGCTCGCCGTCGCAATCCTGCCGGCGTGGCTGCAGCTTGGGGAGATCCATCGCCTGCAGGCCGACCTCGCCGCCTCGCGGGACGCCCTGGCGCGGACGCAGGCGGAGCGAGGCCCTGCAGACCGCCTGGCCGCGATCCAGCAGGAGCTTCAGCAGACCCGGCGCGACCTCGCCGTCGAGACGGCGAAGCGCGAAGACCTCGCCCGGGAGATGGCGGCAGACCGCCAGCCGCAGACGAACCTCCCCGTCGTCCCCTTGACGCCGGTCCGCGGCAGCCTCGACGGCCCCGTGCGCACCCTCGAGCTCCCTGAAAAGCCGGGCTGGGTCGGCTTCTGGTTGGAGCCGGGCGACATCGATTTCCCGGTCTACCGGGCGACGCTGCGGACCGACCGGGGTACCGTCGTCTTCCAGGCATCCGGCCTCGCGCTGAACGACCTCGGCGCCCTTCTCATCACCGTCCACTCGGCCACGCTCGTCCCCGGCACCTACCGGCTCGATCTCGAGGGTCTCCCTTCAGCCGGCGCGCCGGTTCCGGTCGATCGGTTCCCGCTGCGGATCGATTGAATCCAGCCGCGGTCTAGCCGCCGCCAGCCGCGGGAGTCTGGTCTTCGGCAGTCCAGGACCCGTCGTCCGAATCCGAGTCCTGCTGGTTAAACGTGATCAACTGAGGGAACTCACCTATCATCATGATGACGTAGTCGTTCTCCCTCTTGATCGTATTTGTTATCTCATGATACCTGCCGTCCTGATAGGCTATAACTTTATTGCGATAAATGCTCACCTTGTCAGGAACTCCGGAAAAGTTAATCTGATCGCCTGGTTTGCAGGTCGAGAGAGGCCCGGCGCTTTTGACCCTCCAGGTGTTGTTCGTGTACTCCTTGAGGGACATGATCCATTCCTCCTTGTCTGAAGTGAACGCTCACTGCCAATCCCCCTGGAGAACGAAGGCTCCCCAGTAGGACGGATCGCGGAAGCGGTGCTGGCGCGACAGGGAGAGGCGGGCCTGGCGGAGCGCCGCGGCGGGGCGCAGACCTTCGGTCCACATGCCGCGGTAAAACGCCCGCATGAGCTCGGCCGTCGCCCGGTCGTCGATCCACCAGAGGCTCGCGACCACCCGCGGCGCTCCCGCGTAGAGGAAACCGCGGGTGAGCCCGAGGAGCCCTTCGCCACGGATCTCCTTGCCCAGGGCTGTCTGGCAACCCGAGAGCACGACGAGGTCGGCCGCCAGCTCGAGATCGTAGATGTCCCGCAGGCGAAGGAACCCTTCGCGCGGGTTGCCGGCCGGATCGAAGCGGGAGAGGGCAAGGCCCGAGAGCTCCGGCCGTTCCGCGTCGAGGACGCCATGGGTGGCGAAGTGGATATAGCGGAAGTCGCGCAAGCGTCCGGAGAGGACGAGGTCGCGGTCGGCCGCGAAGTCGAGCCTGGTGGTGACCGCGCCCGGCGGAGCCAGGGTGGCGATCGCCATGGCTTCCTGGCGGGAGAAGCGGAGACGGCTCAGGAGGGCCTCCGGGCCGTCACCCCTCCGGCCTCCCATCTCCGGAATCCCGGCCGGGCTCCCCTCTCCGCTCCGTGCGACGCGGAGATCGTCCCGCTGGAAAACAGGATCGGCGAGCACGATGGCGAGCTCGCGGGCCGGCGGCCTCCGGGCGCGTTCCCGCCGCTCGGCCGCGAGGACGGACGCCGACGGCAGATGGACCACCTCTCGCCGCGCGAGCAGGGGGTCCGCGCCCCCGGGCTCGGGCAGCATGTCGAAGGGGATGTAGCCCAGGGCCCCATCGGGAACGATCGCCAGGCGGCGATCGCGGCGATCACTGATCTCGGCGGCCACCGGTCCGAGGAGCATCCGGCTGAGCGTCTGTCCGATCCGCATCCGGCTCTCGTCGCCTGACGCCGGAGTGCTCAGGGCCAGATGGAAGGCGCGGGCGGCGCTCTCGATCTCCTCCCGTCCGGGCAGGACGAAGGAGCGCAGTTCGGCCGCGTCGACCGCCCAGAGGTAGCTCCGCTCGGGACCGAGGGAGTATTCGAGGAGAAGCGTCCCGGAGTCGAGCAGCGCCTGGATCTCCTCCGTGCTCGCGTTCCCCGGAAGGGCGAGGTCGGCATAGCGCGGGTTCTTCCGGCGGATCTCGGCGTCGACGTTGTCCAACTCGGCCCGGATCCGCTCGCTCTCGATTTCCAGGTTCCTGCTCTCGGCCTCGCCTCCCTTGCCGCGGCCCAGGAGGGTCTGGCGCCGGTCCGCCTTCAAGGCCAGGCGGCGCTCTAGGTCACGCTGCCGCGCTGCGAGCGCCGGGTCGACGCCGCTCCGGATCGCGGCACCGCTCTCGCGCAGGACGTCGAGGAGCGAACGCGCCCGCGCATATTCGCTCGCCTCGAAAGCCGCCCGGTCGAAGCCCTGGCCGGGACGGGCGGCGTCAAGGCGCATCAGGATGTCGACCCGGAGCTCGTAGACATCGGTGTTGGAGCCCAGATAGCTGGCGCGAAGCTCGGGGTTGCCCAGCCGGAAGCGGAGGGACTCGAGGGCGGCGATGGCCGCTTCGGCGTCACCCGCCGCCCTGTCGAGCTCCCCCCGGTCCCGCAGGATGCGGGCGCGGGAGGAAAGGGCCGAGGCCTCCCGGATGCGGTCGTCGGCGGCACGCGAGGTCAGGAGGGCCTGCTCGAAAAGCGGCAGGGCTTCCGCGGCCCGTCCGCCGGCAGCCAGAACCTCGCCCTTCCGCAGCAGAGTGGTGGCCTCGTAGTAGCGGTCTCCGGTCCGGCGCTGAAGATCGAGCGCCTTGTCCAGCTCGGCGAGAGCCTCGGCAGGTCGTCCAGCCGCGCTCAGGGCCTCTCCGAGGTAGCTGCGGCTGGTTGCCTCGCTCCGCGCATCGGAGATCGCGAGTGCGATCTCGAAAGCCTGCCGGTGGAGGGGGACCGCCTTGCCGGCCGCGCCGCTCTGGCGCTCGAGCCAGCCGAGGTTGTTGAGGGTCACGATCTCGCCGCGCCGGTCCTCGACCGCCCGGCGGAGCGCCAGGGCCTGGGTCAGATAGAGGCGGGCCCGCTCCGTCTCGCCGATGACGCTGTAGGCAACCCCCAGGTTGTTCAGGGTGCTAGCCTCAAGCCGGCGGTCGTCCAGGGTCGCGAGGATCTCCCGGGCCTCGCCATAGACCCGCAGCGCCTCGCTGACCTCACCCAGGCTGCGGAAGAGAACGGCGAGGTTGTTGAGCGCCTGGGCCTCTCCAGTCCGGTCGCCGGTCGCGCGCCGGATCTCCAGCGCCTGCCGGTAGCTCTCCTCGGCCGGCAGCGGCTCGCCCAGGCTGAAGTAGGCGAAGCCGAGGTTGTTGAGCACCTTGGCCTCCTCCTTCGTCTCGCCGAGCTGCTGGAAAAACTCCAAGGCTTCTCGATAGCAGGCGAGCGCCTCCTGGACGCCGCCCCCGGCGTGGACGACCAGGCATTGACCGTTGCGCAGCTCGGCCTCCTCGTAAGCCATGCCGAGACCGCGCGCGAGGTCGAGCCCGCGGGCGAGAGCCTCGTCCGCAGCGGGAAGCTCGCTCATCTCCCAGAGCGTGATCCCGAGCTTGCTCCAGGCCTGCGCCTCCCGCTCGGGCCGGCCCAGCTCCTGCCAGCGCGAGGCCGCCTCGCGATAAAGCTCGACAGCCCGGCGCTGCTGCCCCAGGCGATGAGTGATCTCGGCGATGCCGGCGACCGCCTCCGCCTCCCCCGACTGGTCGCCGGCAGCCAGGAAATGGCTGCGTGCTTCCTGGAGAGCCGCCAGGATCCTGTCGAGGCTGCCCACGGGCTCGCCGTGCAGAATCGTGCCCGCCCGCGTCATCGCGGCAAGCGCGGCGATCCGTTCGCGGTCGGCCGCGGACGACTCCGGCATCTCCTCCAGACGGATCGCGCAGCGGCCGGGCCCGACTCCCTTCTTCTCGGCGCGCACCTCGACCCGGTAGGAGCCCGTGGCCGCAGGGCGGAGCAGGAGGGTCTCGATCCCCCAGCGGTCCAGCGGAGAGTCGACCGCGGCGACGCTCTCGCCGTCCGGGCCACTCACCTCGACGATCAGGTCGATTCCCTGTTGCTCGACAGCGAGGAGATACGTCCTGCCGACAACGAGCCCGGCATCGAAGGCCCGGGTAGCGCCGGGAGAGAGGGAAACCGAAGCAGCCGGAGGCGTTTGCGCGCTCCCGCCGCCATCCGCCAGCGCGAGGAGCAGGGCGAGAGCCAGCCTTCGTGGACCTCGGCTGCGTCGCATATCACGCTCTCAGGTCGCGAATCGGCGCTCGGACCGGGCCTTGGCCCTGGCTGCCTCCTCCTCCCGGTTCTTCGGCGGCGAGTTGGTTTCGAGGCCCCTGAGGAGGTCGCCCGAGATCCTGGCGATCTCGTCGACGGCGGCGAAGAACGCGGCTTCGTTCGCCTTGGAAGGCTTGTTGAACCCGGTGACCTTGCGCACGAACTGCAACGAGGCGGCGCGCACCTCCCCATCCGTCACCGGAGGCTCGAAGTTGAAGAGAGTCTTGATGTTACGGCACATGGGAAGCTCCGAAAGAGTTGGGGGGCCTACGTCGAGCCCCGGGGCAGCACGACCGTGAAGGTCGTACCGGTCTCCTCCGCCGAGGATACTTGAACCGAGCCGCCGTGCGAACGCGCGATCTCGAAGACGATGTACAGACCGAGGCCGAGCCGGGTAGTCCGGAACGGCCCTTGCAATGTTCAGCGCATTGCGTTGTAATCGTGCGCGTCATGACTCGCGACGAATACGAAAGGCGCAAGGGACGGCTCGAGGAGCAGCTCCGCTCCGGCATCGAGCTGCTGGAAACGGCCCACCGGGCCCAGATGCGGGCCCTCGATCTGGTCTGGATGGTCCAGGCCGAGGAGGATACAGGGACCTCATGGAGCGAGACGGCTCTCCCCTCCTCCGGAGGACCTGCCCCACCGGCGCCTGCTTCGCGGGAGCCGCTCCCGCCACCGGACCCGCCCCGGCGCCGGAGAGCCCCCGAGGTGGACGCCGACGTCCGCGCCGCCTTTGCGCGCCTGCCCAAGACGTTCACGCGCCGCGACGTGTGCGAGGCGCTCGGCTACGAGCCGGAGCGGGGCGCCCTCTACCGGACTCTCCAGGACCTGACCCGCAACGGCATCGTCCGCGTCGAGACTCCCGGCGGCGGCCAGAGAGCCACGGCCTATCGCAAGACCGGCGCGGACCCTTCGCCCGCGCACGAGTGACCTTCGGAACGATCTCTGGAACGTTCGCTCTTGCACCTGGAACATTCAGACACATTTAGCGACGGATCCGGTACATTCATGCTCCACTAGCACCAAGCTCTGCACCATTCGCCCCGAGTCCCGAGGCATTCGCCCCGAGAGGCGAACGGTCCCCGGGTTGGGGCGAATGATTCGTCCCAAGTTCTCCGTGTTTCGCCCCAAGGCGCGAATGATTCAGAGCAGGCTGGAGAACATTCGCGGGTGGGGGTGAATGTCTCAAAGAGAGGAGAAGAACATTCGCCGCCCGAGGCGAATGACCCCGAGTCCGGCGTGAATGCTCCGCCCTTTGGCGCGAAACATTCCGGGACCGGGGCGAATGCTCCAGTTCGCAGGGCGAATGTCCCGCCAACCGGGGCGGATGACGTGCGAGAGCGGGCGGCTATGCCACTTGGGCGTGCAGGCGGACACCAAGTGCGCGAGCAACTTTCAACACAGTAGCAAAGCTGGGATTGCCGCCCTCGCTCAGTGCCTTGTACAAGCTCTCTCGGCTTAGCCCGGCATCGCGTGCGACCTGCGTCATGCCCCGTGCGCGTGCGATATCGCCCAGAGCACGAGCAATCCCCGCCGCATCGTCGGGGGCTTCTTCGAGCCAGGCATCAAGGTACGCGGCCATCTCTTCGGGCGTACGAAGTTGTTCGGCTACATCGTACGCAACGGTCTTTGTCTTAGCTTTAGCTTTAGCTTTCGGCTTGGGCTTAGCCCGGGCCTTCGGGGTCGATTTTTCAGCGGTTTTAGCCATGATGTTGCACTCCTACAGGTTCTTGGCTAGAGCGATGGCGGTCTTGATGTCCTGGGCTTGCGTTGACTTGTCTCCCCCGGCAAGCAGCACGATCAGGGCTCCACTACGCTCGGTGTAGTAGACCCTGTATCCAGGGCCAAAGTCGATCTTCAACTCGCGGACCCCATCGGTGAGGATGCGATGCTTGCCTGGATTTCCATGGGCAAGACGATCAACGCGGACTTGAACACGTGCGCGACCTGCAAGGTCTTTCAGGGAGTTGATCCAGTCGAGGTAGACCTCGGTAGCCTTGACGGTCATGCCTAAGTGTATCCCGCAGGCTACGGATGTCAAGAGCAAGGCTACTGCGTCACGCAGACGGCAGAGCGCCTCCACTTCCGCCGTGCGGGAAACCCGGCCTCAACGCAAGTAAGGAGCGATATTCCCCGCGATCGCTCTGAATTCCTCGTCCGTCAGCGGCACCGTCGTGCGGAATGTCAGCCAGGATTGGCGCGCCGTAGGAGGAGCCAGGTCGGTTCCGTACAGGACGCGGTGAAGTCCGATCTGCCGGATGCGCTTGGCAAACGTTTGCAGGACATCATCCCTCTGATCGTCGGCCACGGTCGCAAAATCGAAATAGAGGTTCTTCGTCCGCGGATCGCCGGCAGCGATCGCCTCTGCGTAAACGACCAGAGCCTCGTCGGTATAGCCCGGCCCGCCGCCCGCGAAGTGCGCGATCTGGACCGGAATATCGGGCGCTGCCGGAAGGATCTGGTTCAGGAAGATCACAGCGTGCTCGCGCCCATAGGTCTTGTCGTGCCCCACCCACAGGTGAGCGACGATCGCCAGCCGGCGCTCGTTCGCCGCGGCGAAGACCCGGCGGACTTTCTCCACGTGCTGCGCGTTCCGCACGTCCACCTCAGAGTTGCCGAAGTGCAGCTTCAGGCCCTTGACCTGAGGAAGCTTCGAGCAGCGATCGATCTCTTTAAGAGCGTAATCCTTCAGCGGGTTGAAGCTGCAGAAGGCGACCAGGCGGCTTGGGGCGCGCGCCACTTCCTGGACGGTCCAGTCATTCTCCGCCCGAACATTCGCATATTCGTCGCCCCCGGCCTTTCGCATGAACGGGCTTCCGTGCCAGTAGGCCGACGAAAGCACCGCTCCGCGCTGGATGCCGGCTTCATCAAATTGCGCGACGAGCTGCTCGGCCGTGGTCGGCTCCCGCACCGTGGGCCCTGGAAACGTGGGTGACTCGGCCGCGATCTGCCACACGCCGTCAGCGCCCTTTTCCAACGAAAAGAGAACCTGTCCGAAGTGCCGGGCCGCGGCTCCGTCGCCGCGAGTGAAATAGGCGGCGATGTGGCCGGCGGAGCCTTTCACTCCGTAGGCGATCGGGGTTACACGATAGGGCCGGGCGAAAAGTCCGGCCATCCAGGTGGTGACCTCGTCACGGCCGCGAACCCAGCGGGGCTCATTGATATCGAAAACCAGGCTGTCTTCCGTATAGAGACCGGCAAGGGACGCCTTGTCGTTCCAACCCTTCTCCCTTGCACGAAGCAGGCGAGCGAGATCGGCTGGCAACTCGATGGCCGGGAGCGGCGGGTCATTGATCAACTTCGCGGCATTCGGGCTAAGCAGGTGCGTATGATGGTCGGCCAGCGGGCCGATGGGCTTGTCTGTTTCACCCAGGACAGGGACGGACAGGGCCATGGCTGCCATGGCAGCAATCAGAAATCGTTTCATGGATGGCTCCTCTTCAGTCGTACCGCAGCGCGATCAGCGGGTCCACTCGCGTCGCCCGCCGCGCCGGGAGATAACAGGCGATCAAGGACACTAAGGTGAGAAGCAGCACGATGGCTGCGAACGTTGCCGGGTCTGTAGAGCCCACGTCGAAAAGGAGGCCCGACATGACGCGAGTCATGGCCAGCGCGCCGGTCAGGCCGATGCCGATACCGATACCGATACCGATACCGATCAACGTGAGAAGGATCCCCTGCTTCAGGATGAGCATCAGGACCTGGCCCGGCTGGGCGCCAAGCGCCATCCTGAGCCCGATCTCGCGGGTCCGCAGGGTCACCGAATAATTCATTACGCCGAAGATGCCGACCGCCGCCAGCAGCGTCGCCAGCCCCGCGAAAAGCCCGAGCAGGAGCGTGTTGAAGCGGGCGCGGCCTACCGTATCGGCCATGACCTCATTCATCGTCCGCACGTCGGAGATGGGCTGGTTCGGATCAATCGCGCGCAGCTCGCGCCGCACCGAGGGAGTCATTTCCGCGGGATCGCCGGTGGTACGAATGACGAGGGTCATGAACGGATAGACGAGCTCCGGGTGAGGAAAATAGACGGTCGGCTCCGCTTCGTCCACGAGGCTGTCGTACCTGACGTCGCCGACGACGCCGACGATCTCCGTCATCACGGGTTCTTCAAACATCTCGACGCTGATGCGCTTTCCGATCGGGTTTTCTCCGGGGAAGTGCCGCCGGGCCAGCGACTCGCTGATGAGGACGACGTGCCTCGCCTCGGTAGCCTCGGAGTCCGTGAAATTGCGGCCGCGCAGCAGAGGGATGCCCATTGCGCGGAAGTAGCCGGGATCGGCTACGCGCACGTTCGTGCCGGGTTCCTCGCCCGGCATCGGCACGGGCCGGCCCTCGACGATGAACCCGGTCGCGGAGCCGGGCCCGCCGTATAACGGCAGGAAGTTCACCATCCCGGCGGAGCGGGCGCCGGGGAGCGCCCCGATGCGCTCCGTCGCCTCGCGGAAGAAGTCGACGATCTGCCGATGCTCCGTGTACTTGCCATCCGGCAGACGCATCACCATCGTCAGCACGTCCTCCGTGTTGAATCCGGTATCGACCGTTTGCAGGCGGACGAAGCTCTTCACCAGCAGTCCCGCGCTGGCCAATAGCACGAGCGCCAGAGCGACTTCCGCGATCACGAGGGCGCTCCGCAGTCGATTGCTGCGGGCGCCCTGCCCCCCGGCGCCCTTGCCGCCTTCCTTGAGCGCGTCGTTGAGGTTCAGGCGCGTCGCCTCCAGGGCGGGCGCCAGGCCGAAGATGATTCCGGTCAATATTGAACCGATCAGCGTCAGGGCGAGCACCGGGAGGTTCAAGCCGACGCCCTGCAGATTGACGAGGTCGCTCGGGCTGATCGCCACGAGCGCCTGGATGCCCCACCACGCGAACACCAGACCGAGCAGGCAGCCCAGCACGGCGAGCAGCATGCTCTCGGTGAGGAGCTGCCGGACGATACGGATACGGCGAGCGCCGAGCGCCGTCCGGAGCACGATCTCCTTTTCCCGGGCCGCTGCGCGGGAGAGCAGAAGGTTGGCGACGTTGGCGCACGCGATCAGCAGCACGAAGCCGACGGCGCCGAGAAGAATCAGGAGCGCGGGCCGGACATTGCCGACGAGCTGCTCGCGCAGCGGGATGATCTCCGCGCTGAATCCCTTGTTGTGCTCCGGCGAATCCAGCTCGAGGCGGGCCGCGATGGCCTTCAACTCGGCCTCGGCCTTCTCCAGGGAAGCGCCGGGCTTCAGGCGCCCCACCACCGAGAGGAACCGGCCTCGCGTGGCGACACGCCCTTCCGTGGGCATCGCGAGCACCGTCCAGATCTCGGCGGGTCTGACCGTGCTCGACCTCTTTCTGATGTGCCACTCAAAACCCGCGGGGAGGACGCCGACCACGGTGTAGGGCTCACCGTTGAGCATGATGGGTTTGCCGACTGCTCGCGGATCGCCCCCGAGCCGCCTCTGCCAGAAGCCATGGCTCAGGACGGCAACCTCGGGCATGCCGGGCCGGTCGTCCTCCTGCGTAATGCCCCGTCCGAGGATCGGCTTGACGCCGAGGACCCGGAACAGCTCAGGGGTGGCAAACTGGACCGAGATCTCCTCCGGTTCGCCGCCGCCGGTCAAGCTGAGACGCTGGTCGGAGAACGCCGCCATGCCCTCGAAGGCCGTGCTCTGCTCGCGCCAGCCCCGGAAGTTGGCGCGCGAGGTCGTGTTCTGGTGCCCGCCTTCCGGAGTGGTCTCCCACAACATGACGATCCGCTCCGCGCCAGGGTAAGGCAGCGGGCGCAGGAGCAGCTCGTTGACGACCGAAAATATGGCCGTGTTCGCGCCGATTCCCAAGGCCAGGGTGAGCACCGCGACGGCCGTGAAACCCTTGTCTTTGACGAGAAGCCTCGCACTGTAGCGGATGTCTTGCAGGGAAGCCTCGATCACTCCGCCGCCCCGCACCTCGTAGGCCCTTTCCCTGATCTTGTCGAAGTTGCCGAAGCTCCTGAGGGCGGCCCGGCGTGCCTCGTCGGGCGACATCCCCCGCCCGACGTTCTCCTCCGCCACCATCTCGAGGTGGAGGCGCATCTCTTCGTCGATGTCCCCGATGACCGCCTCACGCCGGAGCAGGCCCTGCAGGCGTGCCGAGATCACTTTGAACAGCTTCATGGACGACTCCCTCAGGTAGCCTGCCGCACCTTGGCCACGGCGAGAACGAGGCGATCCCAACTCGCCTCCTCGGCCTCGAGCCGAGCCCTGCCGGCCTTGGTGAGCGTGTAGAACTTGGCGCGGCGGCCCGTGTCGTTCACCCCCCACTCCGAGGAGACCCAACCCTGCTGCTCGATCCGATAGACCGCCGGGTAGAGCGAGCCCTGCTCCACGTCCAGCATCTCGCCGGACATCTGGCTGATACGCTGGATGATGCCGTAGCCGTGCAGAGGGCCGAGCGAGACGGCCTTCAGGATGAGCATGTCGAGCGTGCCCTGCAGCAGGTCCGCTTTCTGTTCCGCTTTCTGTTTTGCCACTCGTCTACCCTCCCGGGCTAGCCAGAACGATACCTAGAATGCCAGGGCATCATAGCCGGGCATACCTAGACTGTCAAAGCTTGAATGCCGTGGCTGTTCCAAGCCGACGGCGGGACTCGCGACGGGGTGTAGTGGTGGGGTGGATCAGGCGGCGTAGGCTGAGCAACGCCGAGATTTGAGGTCAGTTCTTCTTGGCTGCGGCTTCTGCTTGCGCGAGCATGTCATCGAGGGCCTTCCTGTCCAGCAGGCGCCCCCCTATCATTACCCCGTCTATGTTCGACGCATTGCGAATATCGATGAGCGGGCTGGCCTTGAGGATCACCATGTCTGCAAACAGCGCTTTCGCCTTGTGCCTCCGTATCGGCAATGATGCTCAGGTCGGGCCAAAGCGGTGGATTGCCATCAGCACATAGCCGGCAAAGAAGAGTCTCGGGCCAAGTCTCTTGCCCGAGTCGATCTCCTGGCGCGCGAGTGCATAGAAGCCAAGTTACCACCGGGGTCCCGGATGGTAGTGACCCCATTCACAAGATACAGCTCAAAGGGAAGGTTCTTCAATCCCGAGATGTGAGCATGCATATCCATCAGACCAGGGATGATCCACTTACCCTGGGCGTCGATCACTCGGGCGGCGGGACCACGATGTCAGACGCTCTCCCCACCTGCTTGATGCGGTTGCCTTCGACGACAATGAGGCTGTTGGCGATCTCGTGGCCCGTGTGCACATCAACGAGGGTTCCCCCCTTGAGGACCGCTGTCGGCACGGTTTCTCTGCCTGGTTGGGAGGATAGCGGGAGCGCCAGCCAAGGAAAGAGCAGCAGCCATCCTATCGATTTCATCCCGCCTCTTTCTCTGAAGTACGCGGCGGTTGCTCCCTGGTATAGAGGGCCTCGTGGTTGGCCTTGCCGGCGCGGATCTGAAAGATGCGCCGGTTGGCGCACATGCGCCGGAGGGTCGTGGAGACGGCGGGGACGTCCGCCGGCCTGCGCAACCACTTCCGGAACCGCTGGTTGACCTCCTGGGTCACGCTCCGCGCCCCGAAGCGCTCGCCGGCCGGACGATCGTTCACGACTCTCGCCACCATTTTGGGAAGGGTCGGATGAGCCCCGAGATCCTCCTCCCGGGGAGGCGGAGGCGATGCGTCCGGAAGGTCGAGCTCCCCGGCCGTGGCCGCGACGGCCTGGAACGACCCGAGCTGCTCCAAGGCTTTCTGCAGCTCCGTCTCGCGAAGCGTCCGCTGCTCCCGGTGGTGCTCCTCCTGCCGGGCGTGCATCTCCGCCTGCTCCCGCAGGGAAGCGATCCGCGCCTCCAGCTTGGCCAATATCTCCGACAGCGAAAGGTCCAGGGCCATCGTCCATCCTTTCGTCGCGTCAGCCTGAACGCAAGCCGCCCGGGAAGATGCTCAACTCGCGTCATCCCTGTTCCAAGGCTTGACGGCCAGGAAATGTCTGTCGCGACCCTATCACAAGGGCTCCGCAAACGAGATTTCGGCCCGAGCCGCAGCCGTTGGATGACGCGACGAAGGCCAGAGACGCGAGGGCGCAGAGCATCGCCGTGGCAGGAAAGCCCATCGTGACGCGACTCCGGTCTTCGTCGCGTCAAAAGGATTCAAGCCGTCGCGACCCAGGTTCAAGTCACGACAACAAAGCCTTTCGGCGATGCGAAGAAAGTCTTCGTCACGACAGAAAAACTCCGAGTCGCGACGTGAAAAGAAATTCTGACGCGACGAAGCTTGTCATCGCGTCAGAAAAGTCTTGCGTCGCGACAGGAAATCCCCAGGTCACATCAAGAAAGTTATAGTCGCGACAGGCAAAGAGCTGGCTGACGCGCCACAACCGTTCGTCGCGTCAAAAAGCCTTGCGTCGCATCAACGACGACTTGCGTCACGGCAGCCATTCTTCTTTTGACGCGACTATGCCTTGCGTCACGACAGAAAAACGTTGAGTCGCGTCAAGAAAGTCGGAGTCACGACAGCGAAGTCGATGGCTGCTGTGGGAGAGTCCGGTGCAGGGTGCAGAAACCCGTGGTCGCGACAGAAAAGCCTGGGCTGGGACGGCGAGGGCCTGTGTCGCGACAGCTACGGCAGCCGATCGTCAGCCACGGTCCAGGCTGCCACCCGATCCTCACTCTCATTCCGAGGACGGAGCCCAGGGCTGAGGCTGAAGGACGATGCCCTGGTAAATCCTCGCCAGAGGATTGGGGAACCTGCGTCGAATGAGGTACTCTTGTTTGGAGGCCCGTCCATGACGCGAACCATCATCTCCCCTTCCGACCTGTCCCAGAGGACCCGAGAGATCCTGGACCGGGTGCGGGAGGGGGAGCTCGCCGTCGTGGCAAGCGGAGGGGAGGAGCGGATCGTCCTCCTGGATGCTCTCGACTACCGGCTCCTGCGAGCCCTCGCCCTTTGCGCCACCGGCGGAGGCGCCGACGAAGAGGATCTTCTCGAAGCCCGGGTGATCCGCGACTACCTAGATGAGAGGATCAATCTCGGGAAGGCGGCCGAGTTGCTCCAGCTTACCCGTTTCGAGCTCGAGGAGAGCTTCCAGCGACTCGGGGTTCCGCTCCGTCGAGGAGCCCGCTCGCTCGAGGACGCACAGGCCGAAATCTCCGCCGCACGTCGGCATGCCTGAACAGCTCCGCAGCCCGTACCAATCGCTTCGCGAGATACCCCGCTGAAGCCCGACCTCTGGCATTCTGATCTGGAGTGCTTCAGCCCGCCCTCCCGTCCACCCTTCCTCGGGATATGGACCGTCCTGGAGAGACGCTGAACATTCACTTGGCACCTGGCACTTCCGCGCTCCCGACATGGCTTCAGCCTTCCGGTACTCAGACCACAAAGCGCTTGTGGAGCAAAATCTCCCGCCGACGGTCTACCAAGGGGATATGCACCCGAACCCGATAGAGGCGAGGCGCGTAGCTGTCGCGCAGCGCTCTGTTCTGGCATTCATTCTATGAAGTTTGCCGGCCGGCGCTCGGATCGCTGGATGCTCTGCATACCGCGCGAAAGCAGCCATGCACCCACAATGGGCGCTACGACCCGACCGTCCTCACCGCGTAGACCTGAGCGGTCCAACGCCTTCAACGAACCCGGCGGCATCCTTCCTAGATTCACCTCCCATCGATCGAAAAATCTCATGAAGTCGAACGGGCTGCGCAACTCCTTCGGCAGCGACTCAAGGGATTCCATAATAAACTGCCGCGCCGTCTCAGGGACCTGGCTCCATTGGTGTTCGAGGTAATCCGCCATTTCAGGAAGCACCTTCGCAAGGATGATCTTTCTGCATAGGGCCTTGTTGACTAAGGGAAAGTTCGTACGCGTAGCTCCATCGTAAATATGGTAGCAAGAGACTTGGAGCAGATAGGGCAGACTGCTCGTGACACCGATTAGGAACAGTCTCGCCGGGTGCGTTATCACGGGCCGTAGCTTGCCAGCTCCGGCCCGATCATCCTGCCAAGCCGTAAAAGAGAACGCGTCGATTAGCCGTCCGCTCTCATCTTTGCGAAGAGATCCTACGTTGACCTCGAAAAAAATGTTAGTGATCGGAGAGTATTCGACTACTTCCCTCACAGGTCGCGTAGTCGAGAACAGCCACTTCACCCGCGAGAAGTCGCTCGACTCGATGGCGTGTCGCCAGACCGCCAGCGTTCTTGGGTCACCCCAGGCCGTTGACTCGCCAAACTCGTCCATTAGAACCACCAGCCGGACATCCTCACTCACCGTGTTCAAAGCGTCTCGCAAGGCGAGCAACGAAAGCCTGAGGAACTCAGGCAGGGCTCCCTTCTTCTCTTCCTCGATTCGGATCAGGAGACTGCGGAGTCTCTCCTCAGTCGTATCGGAATTCTTCGTTGATGCGCGACGCATACTCTCCACGATATCCTTCAGCTTCATCGTCAGCAATCCAGTCTTAAGCTCTACACCACTGAGAACCGCCTCGGCGAGCTCGACGATCCTCTTGCGGGATTTCTGGAGCGATGCCGCGAGCGCCTCCCACCTTCTCTTTCCCAATCGGACAACCTCCTCCGAGATGGCTGAAAAGAGCATATGAGGGGGAGTAACTGATGCCGTGATTCGGACTGGAAGTAAAATAATCTCTTCATCACCTTCCACAGGCAGGGTCAATAGATCGTATACTAAGTTGAGGAGGGTGGTCTTACCAGCCCGATGGGCTCCCACGATCGCGATGTTCTCCCCCGGTTCTTGTAGCAGCTTGTTTTTGATGGTCTCAGCCAGTTGAAGGCGTGTCCGCTGCGCACTCGCGGCGATTGGACCATACAGCCGATCGTATTTAGCTAACCCTAGTGGAAGCGTGAAGTTAAAGGGGTTCTCCGCAAACAAATCGGGGTAGCGAGGCGCCGAAGAGTCCTCAAACGGGTCCCACACCACGAGCTTTTCGAGCTGGCTTGAAAAGCTCAGGCCTTTATCCTTCCATCTCCTCTCCGCCTTCTCCTCCAAGATCTGTGAGCCGATTGCATTGTGCGCTGACGTCAGCCGCTCCGTGAAGGCATCGAATTCGAGAGTGGAGCTGCGATCACCCTGGAGTTTTCGGAAGCAATGCACGATGGGCCGCGGATCCTCGGCCTGTTCGGGAGAACGCTTGAGAGGAAACATCGCGGTGCACTGAAGTGCGCCCCAGCGCCCACTGATGCTCGCCGAACTGGCGCTTCCCAGCACATTTCCATGCGCCTCCTTCACACAATCGTAGACGTATTCCCACCATAGATGCTCCATACCAAAAGCCGGTGTTGTCATCTCGAACTGAATAACAAGATTATCGGCGTATTGGTAGAAGTACCAAGCGATAATCTTCTCGTCGGAGTCAAATGAGGCCATGGCCAGGATCTTTCCGCCAGCCTTGCTCTGTGCTTCGTTGTAGGGAGCGATTGCACCTGTTGGCCACAGCAGGCGACGCCACGGCAACAAGCTTACCTCCAAACCGATTTCATTGGACGCTCTTACCGGCGATCTGGCAACCCTGAGCTTTTCAACTCGACCCTGATCACCCAGCTTGTTAAGCGTCGACATCGATGATATCCATCGAACACTCACATGGCGCTGACAAAGCGCTTTAAGAGCGGTTTCGAGCATGGGAATAGCAGCAGCGCTTTCCCTCAGATCGCCGATTATCTTCATCAGGCATGCGTGCAGATCGGCCCTCTCGCCGCTAACAGTTTCCGGCCGAGGAAGCTCCATGACCAGCGTGGCGCTCGGAACAATCGGTTCTTCGTTCGTTTTATCATAGGAAACTGGACCTGCACCCCTGACTCCATAAGTGGCTTGAAAGCTGGTTCCGGTAACATCCTCGATGTGACGAGGAAAGATCTGGAGTTCATTCAGCGCCCTCACCAGGGAGTACAGAGAGCCGGGCCGGGGATCAATGGTTACCGACATGCGGATCAGACGGGACCAGGATCCTTGTGGAAAGGGTGTGACAATCAATGTCATCAAGCGATTTTCCGCGTCTGCGCCTACCAACGTTGGACCACGGCCCAGAGACTGCAGCACGACCCCTTGGAGAACAACGCCTTCCCGGATGCCGAGAGCTGCTACGAAAGATGGATCCAGCACGAGCCCCGTCTCTTCTCGCTGCAGAATTAGAAAATCTCCGACACCTTTCATCGCCGGTCCCTCCTTCAAGTATCCCAGTGGCGGATCTTTGCTAAAAATCGGTTCAGGGTGTTAAGAGTTCGGATGACACTGCGCTCAGATCGGAGGTCTGTCATAACTTATCGGATCAGATGTCTAACGCTGACTCGACATCAACCTTCGATATGCCCATACTCTGCTAGTAAGGCGAGGTGCACTTGAAGCCATGCTGCCTTGCCGCAACAAGCCGGAATTTTAAGGCTTTTACAACTCTAAGCTCTCGCCAGGTTGTTGTCAATCCAACCCGGGGGTTCACGAGAAGAGAGATACCAAGTGCTTCGTTCAGTCCGCTTGACGGATCGCGCACACCGACGAAGCCCGGGCAACAAGCCGCCCCTCGCCGTCCTCGAGCTCGCATTCGAGGTGTGCGATACCTCGGCCCCGACGAATCACACGGGCGTGGGCGCTGAGACGGCCGTCCACGACTGGCTGAAAGTAGCTCATCGTGAGTTGAAGCGTCGAGAAGGACTCACCTTCGGCAGTGACGGTGGCGAGCGCGGCGCCCATGGCCACGTCGGCGAGGTCGCAGAAGATGCCTCCGTGGACCGTGCCCATGGCGTTGTGGAGGTGCTCCCCGGCCGTCAGCTCGATTCGTGCCTCTCCCTCTCCGAGCGAGACCGGCCGCACTCCGAGGAATGCGGTGATCGGCGCCAACTCGAGGTCGCCTGCGAGCCATTTCTCGACATACTTCGCGAGCTTACTCACTTGCGCCCCACCACTCTCCGCCCAAAGCGGCGCAGCCATTCGTGATCGTTGCGCTGCGGACGGGCTCCGCTCCAGCGGGCGATCATCCATTCGAGGCCTCGGAAGAGACCGAGGCGGCCCAGGGTCCGGTCGGCCCAGCCGTTGATCAGACAGTAGTTGTAATCGTGGTTCCCTTGGTGATGCTGGCTATGGTGACGAACAGAGAGCAGGAGGCCGCTCTGCTGCAACAGGCGGATCCAGAGCGGTTGGCGGGCGCGGTGGCCGATCTTGTGGAACGCCAGCATGGTGACCAGGAGAATGTTGAAGACCACCGCCCCCAGGACCACGTAGTTGATGGCATCGGCGAGCATTGCCCAGAGAACGAGAGGGCCTGTCAGGATCAGCCCGATCCACGACAGCGTGCCCGCGTCGTGGAGAAAGCTGATGTGAAAGATCCTGTTGGGGTAGACGTGGTGCTCGCGGACTTGCAGCACCATGCGGCGGAGGAAGGTGATGTTCTCGTCGAACCAGGTGTCGAACGCCCAGTGCAGGAGGCCGGAGACGAGATCGGCGACGTAAATGCCGGTGAGGATCGCGAGCAACACCCAAGGCCAGGACAAAGAAGCCTTTCCAAACAGCCAAATGAGGCCGCCCAGCAGGACCGCCCCGTTGAGCACGGCTCCGGCGAGGTGGAAGCGGACCTCGCTCGGAGCATAAGGCTCCACCGCGAAGGCGTCCGGACCTTCATTCACGACCAGGACTCCATGCCCGCCCGCGGAGCACTTCCCGAAGACGGCAACTGAAGGATCATGTGGTGAGCGCTCAGGGTGCCAGTCTCGAATGAGTTGGCGGCCGACCAGAGGTAGAGGACGAAACGGCGGTAGAGGTGCTTGCCCCAACGCGCGATGACTTCGTCGCGCTTCGCTTCCAGGTTCTCCGCCCACTTCTTGCAGCTCAGGAAGTAGTTGTGCCGGTCGTTCTTGATCACCACCACTTCGAACGGCGTGCGTGCCACCTCCGCCAAGTATTTTTCGAGGCAGAGCGGTGAGGTGTTGCCCTGGAACACCCACTTCGAGATGAAGGAAGGCATGCTGTGCCGCGGGCCCGAGTAGGCATCGAGGTATACCCGGCGACCCGGCTTCAGAATCCGTTCGTATTGCTCCAGCGTTCGTCGATAGTCCGGCAGGTGCTCGGTGACCCCGAGGTTGACGATGGCGTCGAACGGCTCGGAGGGCCTATATTCAAGGAAGTGCTCCTTGACCACCTCGCAGGCGAAGCCACGGCGGCGGATCAGGTCCTTCATGGTCTTCTCGGATTCTTCGGAGATGGTGATCGAAGTCACGTGCACACCCTGCTCGCCGGCAAACTGGAGAAACGATCCCCATCCGCCCCCGATATCGAGCACCCGCTGGCCGGGCTTGATGCCGCAGGCGTCGAAGGCGTAGCGGAACTTGCGCTCCATCCCAGCCTCCAGCGACTCGTTGTCGTCCTCGAAAAAGCCGTGCGAGTAGGCGCGCAGCTTGCTGTCGAGCCAGAGGAGGAAAAAGTTGGGATCGACGTCGTAGTGGCTCTTGATCCACTTCTTGTCGCGCGCGACCTGGCCGAAGAGGAGGGGCTCGACGTAGGTAGAAAAGAGATATTTGAACGGGTGGGGATCGCCGAGCACGGGCCGGTGCTTGAGCGCAGTCAGCAGGTCGCCCTCGATGTCGAGATCGCCGTCCATGTAGGCCTCGGCCACCGCCAGCTCGTCGAACGCCGACATGGCAGCCAAGCCCTTCTCGGTGACGATCTGGACGGTGAAGGCGGGCTCGCCTGTCCCACCGATCGAATACGCCGTGCGGTCAGGCAGGCGCAGCTCGAAGGGGCGAGCGCGGTCGGCGCTCAGCTTTGCGTGGCGCTGCCGGAGGCCAGAGACGAGAGGATGGCGCTGTTGATCGTCCGCCGTTGCGGTTGCGGCATGGGAGAGATCGCTCATCGTCCACCCCCTTCGAGTCGAGAGCCTTGATTTTAGCCTGATTGAGACCAGTCGTGTGGCTCTTCAGTCTTCCTCGCCATTGCTGAGCGAAAGCTGTCCCGGCTCCGTCGGCTGGAGCGAGAGCTGCCCGGCCGGGTCGGTGGCAAGTGACAGTTGACCCGCCTCGGCCTGCGCCAGCGATAGCTGACCGGGCGAGGCGCCCTGGAGGCGGGATTGGATCTCGGCTATTGCCTGACGAGTGGCTATGCGAATCTCCAGGTTGAGCCAGGAGCGCTCGGCCGCTTCCTTGAGCGGAAGCACGGCTGCCGATGAGCCGACGCGGCGCAGCGCGTTCGCCGCAGCCACCCGAAGGTCTACCCGCTCGCTCTGGAGGGCGAGGATCAACGACGGTTCGGCGGCCGGGCTTCCGATTGCTCCCAAAACCTGAGCCGCGGCGGCGGCCAGCCCTTTCCCTTCTTTTACCAACACCTCCGCCAGCGTGTCGACGGCAGCAGCGGTTCCGCTACGGCCGAGCACCGCCAGGCAAGCGCGGGCTGTCTGGAGGCGGCCAGTGATCAAGGCTCGGTCGAGGATGAATTTCGTGCGCTCGAACGGCAGCTCTCGATCCAGGGCCGACACGGCTTCCGCGCTCACGGCATCAACCTCCAGGCCCTCCGCAAGCTCCAGGAAGATGCCGCGACCTTCGGCGCCCACCTCCCTGGCTGCCAGCAGCCGGATCTCGGGGCGCGGGTCCGAGCAGGCCTTGCGGAGCGCCTCGGCGGTCGCTGGATGGTCGGGAAACTCACGAATCAGTATGCGCAGGTTCTGAAGCCGCACCCCACGTACAGGGTCCTGGGCGTTCTCGGCCAGGCGTAGCGGGATGTCCATCGGTTGAGCGAACCGCCGGCCGATGTCGAGGAGGAGAGGCAAGGCGTAAGGGACCTTCTCGTCAGGCATCTGGACGAGCCGGAGCTCGCCGCGAGAGATGTCCAGCTTGCCATCCAAGCTCACGTGAAACAGCAGCCGGCGCGTCTCCGCATCGAGCAGCGCCAACAGCAGATTCGACGGTCCCCCGAGGAGGAAAATGTCGTCGAAACGCCTGTCCCCGATTTTTAATTCAGCAGGCCGAACCACCGACTCAGGACGGATGGACACCGACTGGAGCTCCGGTGGCCAGGGAGCCTCGACCACGATCTGGGGTTTTTTGTCTCCAGAGGTGCTGATCCGCACCTCCATCAGCCCCGTCCTTGCCTTGAGGCACGGGTTCCAGGCAGAAGAGATCTCCACGACTTGCAAGCCGCACGACACCACGGCATCCTGCCAGGCCTTCAGACGCTTGCGGCCTCCCAGGGCACCGAAGCCGAGGGCGGCGCCGCCGCCCCCCAGGATGATAAGGACTGCTTCCCACATGCTGGGTTGCCTACTCGTCGTCGCCGAGCGAGAGCTGCCCGGCTTGATCGGTTGCGAGCGACAGTTGTCCCGCCTCGGCCTCAGCCAGCGACAACTGGCCCGCTTCCGCCCCCGCCAGCGACAGTTGGCCGGGCGAGCCGCCTTGGACACGGGATTGGATCTCGGCGATCGCCTGGCGCGTGGCGCGGCGGAGCTCGGCATCGTGCCGGGAGCGCTCGGCCGCTTCCTTGAGCGGAAGCACGGCCGACGCCGAACCGATGCTGCCAAGCTCGTTTGCCGCAGCCACCCGGAGGTCTGCCTGATCGCGCTGGAGGGCCTGAATCAGCGGCGGCTCGGCGGCCGGGCTTCCAGTCGTGCCCAGGGCCTGGGCAGCGATGGGCGCCAGCTCGCCGTGTTCTCGTTCCATCACCTTGGCCAGCAAACCGACGGCGCCGGCGGCTCTGCTGCGGCCGATCGTCCTGAGGCAGGCCCGGGCGGTTCGGAGGCGGCGCCGGCTCAAGGCGCGCTTCAGGATGGCTGTCGCGCGTTCGAACGGCAGCTCTCGACCCAGGGTCGCCACGGCTTCCGCGCTCACGGCGTCGTCCTCCTGGTCCTCCGCAAGCTCCCGGAGGATGCCCCGGCCTTCAGCACCAAGCTCCCTGGCGACTCGAAGCCGGACCCCGGGACTGCGGTCCGAGCGGGCCGCGCGGAGCGCCTCGGCCGTTACCGGATGGTCGGGGAGCTCATGGAGCAGGACGAGCAGATTGTGCAGCCGCACCCCGGGCACGGGATCCTGCCTGGCATTCTCGGCCAGGCGCCGCGGCACATCCAGAGGCTCGGTGAGGCGCTGGCAGAGGTCGAGGAAGGGAGGCAGGACGCGAGAGACGTTCTCGTCGCTCACGGTCACCCGGAGCTCGCTCAAGGAGAGATCGAGCCGCCCCTGGATGCCGGACATCAGGCGGCGCGTCTCCTCGTCGAGCAACGCGGACACCAGGCTCACCGGCCCTTCGATGGCGAAGTCGCCGTCAAAAAGCGCGTCCCCGATCTCGATTTCATGCTTGAATTTATTCATCGCCTGGGGACGGATCCTCACTTGGTGCAAATCCGGCGGACCTGAAGCATTGACTGCGATCAGGGACCGGCCCCTCTCTCCAGAGGGCCTGATCCTCACCTCCATGCCTCGCGACCGCGCCTTGAGCTGCGGGTTCAAGCCGGGATTGGCCTCCATGACCTCCAGGCCGCAGGCCACCGCGGCATCCTTCCAGACCCGTATCCGATTGCGCAGCGCCTTGATGGCGAAAAAGGTGAGACTGCCGGCGTACAGGAGCACGATTCCCCACATACCAGGGTCACCTGTCGTCGTCGCCGAGCGAGAGCTGCCCGGCCGGGTCGGTGGCAAGTGACAGTTGGCCCGCCTCGTCCTGCGCCAGCGATAGCTGGCCCGCTTCTGCCCCGGCCAGCGATAGCTGACCGGGCGAGGCGCCCTGGAGGCGGGATTGGATCTCGGCGATCGCCTGGCGAGTGGCTTGGCCGAACCCGAGGTCGCGCCCGAAGTGTTTGGCAGCCTCCTTGAGCGGAAGCACGGCCGCCGCCGAGCCGATGCGTCCTAGCACTCTCGCCGCGGCCAACTGGATGTCCGCCTCTTCATGCCGGAGCGTCTGGATCAGCAGCGCTTCTCCGGCAGCTCCGCCTCGGCCGAGCACTTCCAAGCATGCGCGAACCGTCCGCGGGCGGCCGTTGACCGCCGCACGGTCGAGGAGGGTTTTCGCCTGCTCGGCCGGCAGCTCTCGACCCAGGAACGAAACGGCCTCGGCGCTGATGCCGTCGTCTTCCAGTCTGTGCGCGAGCTCCAGGAGGATGTCGCGGCCTTCGGCGCCCATCGCCCTGGCGGCCTGCAGCCGGACCGGGGAGCTCCAATCCGAGCAGGCCGCGCGGAGCGCCTCGCCGGTACCCGGATCCCCGGGTATCTCCCGGATCAGGGCGAGCAGGTTCTGAAGCCGCGCTCCGCTTTCGGAATCCCGCTTGACGTTCTCGACCAGGCTCCGCGGGATGTCGGCCGGCGTGCCCAGCCGCTTGACGATCTCGAGGAGGGAAGGCAGGACGTCGGAGACCGCGCCCTTGGATTGGATCGCCTGGATCTGGCCGGGGGAGATCTCCAGCCGGCCCGCGCCGTTCACGGTGCGCATCTGCCGGCGGGTGTCCGAGTCGAGCAGCGCGAACAGTTGCAGCGCCGGTCCCTCGATGGAAAGCGCGTCGTCGAAGCCCGGGTCGCCGATCTGGACATCCCGCGCCGACGGAACGGACTGGGGATAAATCTTCACCTTTTCGAAATCCGGCGCCACGGGAGCCTTGACCACGATCCGGGTGTCCTGGCTCGGCTCTCCAAAAGCCTCGATCGTCACCTCGATCGGCCCCGCTCGCGCCGTGAGCCGCGGGTATGTGGCCCCTCTGACCCGCAAGCCGCACCGCTCCGCCGCCCTCTCCCAGTCGTAGGGACCGTTGTAGCGTCGCTCGGGAGCGTTCTTGATCAACCAACCAAGGGTCCAGATGATGGCGCCGCCGCTCAGAAGGATGACAACGTCCAACATACCCGAGCCACCTCAGACCAGCTTCACGACCGGCTCCTCGCGCATCAGCTCGCGCTGCGTAAGGAGGTCCCGGACGGTGGCGGTCAGCCAGCGCTCGGCGCTCACGCCGAACGCGATTTCGAGACGGGGGCGGCGATCGCGGGGAGAGTGCGGCGGATCGAGATAACCGAGGGTGGGGCTCGCCTCGTTGAGGGGCACGACGACCTGGGCGTCGCCGGAGGAGCCGCCCACCTTGTGCATGTCTCCGGCCGCATCCCAGACGAAGCGCCGCTCGTCGCCGTCGGCGCGCGAGACCTCGCAGATGAGGAGCTTGAAAATGCTTTCCGGCTCGCCGAGCGCGCACGTCGGGACCAGTTGCCGCTTCCATAGCTCGGGAGCCGTGGGGAACCGCGTGCCCCTGGGCACGATGATCGTGTGCTGGGCCTCGCCCGTCTTCGGGTCATGGGTGACGAACGCGTAATCGTGAACGATGAAGTCCAGGGCGTTCATCCGGTCGCCCGCGAAGCAGGCGGCGCCGTAAGCCACCGCCTCGAAAGGTTGCCAGGCCCGCACCCGGCGGCGCTCGAAGCGCTCTTCGAACCACGAGAAGAAGCCGGGCAGGAGCGTCGAGCCCCCCACCAGCAGCACGTCCTCCACGTCGGTCAAGGCCATGCGGCCCTGCTCCAGAACCTCCTCCACCGAGGCGTTCAGGCTGCGATAGAAACCGTGCTCGTCCAGGATCTCCCGCAGCCGGCCGCGGGTGAGCGTGGCGAGGCCGCTGCCCGGTCCCGGCTCCAGGGAGGTCCGGCCTCCCGGGCTCATCAGGAACGCTGCCGCCTCTTCGAAGTACACGGCTTCCTTGACCCGGCAGGCCTCGGCGAGCATCAGCCGCCGCCAGAGGCGGGTGACCTCGTCGTCGCCGACGCTCATGTCATGACCCATCTGGCGGCTGAGGTCCTGCAGAACCCAGCCGTCCACGGCGTTGCCGCCCAGGGGGCGCCCCCGCTTGGCCAGCACGGTCGCCTGGCCGCTGATGGCTCCCTTGGGAGAGAGGCGGACGAGGACCACGTGCATCGTGCCTCCCCCCACGTCAACGACGAGGACCGTCCGCTCGTGGCCGAGGCTGATCCCGTAGCCGAGCGCCGCCGCCACCGGCTCGTCGACGAAGCGGACCCGGCGCACGCCAAGCTCGCGCAGCGCCTGCTGCACTTCCGCGCGGTAGGCCTCGAACGCCGTCACCGGCGAGGTGACGACGAGGTCGCGAACCCGGTGCCCCGTCGCCCGCTTGACCTCGTGCAGCAGCTCGCGCAGAAACGCGTGGGCGGCGTCGCGGGCGGTGAGGCTCTCACGTCCGACCCGTGCCAGAGGCCGCAGCGCCTCACTGCTCAGGCCGGGCTTGAAGGTGGGCACGAACGACGGATGGACCACGCCCTCGTTGCGCTCGAGCGCCAGCCGGCCGATCAGCGCCCGCTGGCCGATGAAGAACCGCCGCGCCAGCGGCGGCCAGCTTCCGAGACGGTCCAGAGCCCTGAGCTTTTCGAGGAAGTGGACGGCCGACGGCACCAGGCGCGGCGCCTCGAGCGGGTCTTCGGTATCCTCGGACGCAGGCTTCCGGCAGATGGCGGGCAGCTCGACGAGGCGCGGCCTGCCCAGGGTCTCGTCCCAGAACGCCACTCCGGAGTTCGTCGTCCCCAGATCGAGCGCCCAGCCGGTCATCTGCTAGCGAAGCTCCGCCGGTTATCCGCCGCTCACCGCGGGCAGGATATAGATCTCCGCGCCGTCGCGCACCGGAGCGTCGAGCCCCCCTGAATCGCGGATGTTCAGTCCGTCGACGAAAATGTTGACGTGCGGCCGCACTTCCCCAAGCTCGGTCAGCACACGGTCGCGAACCGCGGGGTAACTGGCCCAGAGGAGCGACAGCGCTTCCCCAATCGTGCAGGCTGTGCCCTCGATGCGAACTTCTCCGCGGTCTCCGGCAAGCTCGCGCAGCGGTCCGGGAATCATGAATACGAGTGGCATCAGGCCCCCCCGGGCAGGGAGACAACAATCGCCTTGACCGAGACGACCGGGGGGAGCCCGTCGATCAGCTCGGACCAGGTGTCCCCTTCGTCGGCAGAACCGTAGAGCTTTCCGCTCCGGGTCCCGAAGTAAACCCCCGCCGGATCGAGCGGATCGACGGCCATGGCGTCGCGAAGCACCGTCTCGTAGGCATCGTTCTGCGGCAGCCCCTTCGTCATCGCCTCCCAACTCTTCCCGGCATCCCGCGTCCGATAGACGCGAAGCTTCCCTTCGGGAGTGCAGCGGAACTGGTCCGACTCGACCGGCACGATCCAGGCGCAGTCCGGGCTCTCCGGATGGATTGACATGCAGAAGCCGAAATCGGAAGGCACTCCGTTGGCGATGTCCGTCCAGCTCTCGCCGCGATCGTCGCTGCGATAAAGACCCCAGTGATTCTGCAGGAACATCCGATCGGGTTTCTGCTTCGCCTGCACCACCTTGTGGACGCACTGGCCGAACTCCGGATACTTCTCAGGAAGGAAATCGGCGCGCACTCCCTGGTTCGAGGGCCGCCATGTCGAGCCGCCATCCTCGGTCACGTACATGCCGCCCGTCGACACGGCGATGCGCACCCGGTCGAGGCTTTCAGGATCGAGAAGAATCGTATGAAGGCAGAGCCCTCCTCCACCCGGAGCCCATTGCGGCCTCTGCGGGTGATTCCAGAGCCCTTCCATCAGAGACCACGTATCACCGGCATCGCGCGAGACGAAAAGAGCAGCCGGCTCGACCCCGCAGTAAAGCGTGTCGGGCTCCGCCTCGCGGCCGGGGACGATCTGCCAGATCTGTTTGAGCGCAGCCCCGGTCCCCTCCGGGAACTTCACGTTCGCTTCCTCGGGATTCGTCCAGCTCTGGCCAAAATCATCGCTCGACCGGAGCAGCCCACCCCAATGCATGCTGTGCGCGGCAGCCCAGATGCGGTGCCGCCCATTACGGCCGTCGTAGGCCATGGCGTAGACGGCGCTGCCGGGAAAGTACGGTCCTCCCATCTCCCACTTCCCGCGAGTCTTGCTGGAGCGAAGGATGAACGCGCCCTTCATCGTGCCGGCGAGAAGAAGGACGTCGCCATTCCGGGGGGTGACGTGACGAGTGTCGGGCATAGATTGCTCTCCTGTCATTCGGTCCAGACGGGCAGTCCAGGCGGGGACCGCGCGACGCCACCGGCGTCACCACGCGCTTTTGCATGTACTCCGGCGCTTCCCCGCCGTTCCGGGACATGCTACAACAGAATCCCATGGTCGGTTTGGCATGGCCGGTTGGGCGGCTCTCACTCGAAGTAGCCGCTGACATCCAGGGTCACATGAACCTGGCCGCCATTGACCACCGACGCCCAGGCTCCGACCGTCCCAATGGCGCCCCCGAGGGGGAGGATCGCGTTGTTGGCCCGCACCTGCCCGGCGGCGAAGTTGATCGTGCTCGTCGTCGGCACCGAAAGGCCTCCGGGAAACAGGATGACGTGGCCGGCACCGGTCGGACCCAGGACCGTCACATTCACCGTCACGGCCTTGGCCGACATCGGGATGCCGCACACTCCGCCGAAATGGAACGAACCGGCGACCCCGGATTGGAGCGCGGAGGTGAGCCGTGTGTCGAACGCCCGGCATGGGAGGACGGTGTAGAACGACAGACCTGCGATCTCCTCCGGCCAGCGGACAAAGAAACCGTCCGCCCAGGCGATGTCCTCATCGAAGTGATCGGGATCGAACGACCCGACGGCATAGGAGTTTCCTGAAAAGGCCCCGTCCCGCCCTGGACTGCGAATGGCCATGACCTGCTGCGCCAGGGGATTGGCCGTGTTCAAACGGTAATCATAGGGATGACCCCAGCCATCCAGCTCCGGAACCGACTGAATGTACTGCGGGACCAGAAGGCTTTCGAGATCGCTGTGCGAGATCTCCGGATACAAGAGGAAATCGACCGTGAGGGCTTCCGAGACCCGCGGCGGCCCCGGAGGCGCTAAACCGACCTGGTCGATGAGCCAACTGAACATGGCGGTCCCGACATTGCGGACGTCCACGACAGTGCGTGCCTGTGCCTGTCGATCGCTCAACGGTATCGACGGCCAGCGGACGAAAGCACCGTCCACCCAGACAATGTCCTCATCGACCTGCTCGGGAGCGAACGACCCGGGGGTATAGAAGGGTCCTGTGACAGCCCCGTCCCGCCCCGGGCTGCGGATGGCCATGACGTGCTGCCCCAGAGGATCGGCACTGTTCAAGCGGTAATCATAGTGATAACCCCAGCCATCCAGCTCCGGAACCGACTGGATGTACTGAGGCACCAGCAAGCCTTCGAGCTCGCTGTGGGAGATTGCCTCATAGAAATTGAAATTGATGGTGGCCTCCATGGAGGCAGAGGGTACCGACGGCGCAAACCCGACCTGATCGATGAGCCAGTTGAACATGGCGTCGCCGACATTGCGGACGTCCTCGACGGTCTGCGCCTGTGCCTGGGCATCGGTCAGCGAAGCCATCGCCCCCGGCTCCGAAAGGGACACCAGCCCGCAAACGACCGCCACCGTGGATACGAAATGCCGCTCCCTCATCTTGAGCCTCCCTCAATCTCGCTTATGAGCCTGCGGCCGAATCATACAACGCGAGCAGTCTTTCGATGACTTCTCTCGTGGCCGCCGCGGCCTCGCCGCTGTTGGAGGCCACGACGACGGCGGCATCGTGCTCCGGCGCGATCGCGATCCGAACGAAAAAAGTGCCGCCGCTTCCCGAACCGTAGTGCAGAACCCCCCAGCGCTCGTCCGGACGGACGCCCCATCCGAGCGTGAAGCCCTGCTCCGCTCCACCAGGCGGCCTGTGCAGCTTCTCGTAAGCGGCTTGCGGAAGCAGTGCCTTCCTGCCCAGCAGACCGTTGAGATGATCGGCGGCGTAGCGTCCAAGATCGCCGATCGAGCTGTTGACCGCTCCCGCCGGCCAGAGCGCGGCGGGGAGCAGATACGAGTCGTCCAGCGGCTGCTCCACGAGCTCGCCGTTCCGCCGGAAGTGTCCGCGTGGCTGCTCGGGAGTCCGCGAGGTCGCGGGCCACCCGAACCCCACGCTCGTCATGCCCAAGGGTTGAGTGAGCCGGCTTCGGATCAGGTTTTCCCAGGACTCTCCCGTCGCACGCTCCATCATCGCCGCTGCCGCGGTATACCCGACATTCGAATAAGCGGCGTCGCCCGTGGCGTTGTTGGGCTCCTCGGTGGCAAGCACCTCCGCAAGAAACGCCAGCCGCTGCTCGGTCGGCGAGCCCCGGAGCGCTTTCAATTCTTCCAGGCGATCGGGGCCAAACTGCGTGTAAGCCGGCATCTTCGCGGCATGAGCCAGGAGCTGCTCCAACGTGGCATTCTGGTACTCGTACTGAGCACCGCGCAGCTCCGGCAGGACGTCGGCCAACCGGGAGCTCCACTCCAGTCTGCCTTCCTCCACGACGATCGCCGCGAGGGTGGCTGTCATCGACTTTGTGCAGGACGCGATATGGAAGCGATCGTCGATGCGAAGCCGGTCTCCGGCGCTCATCCTCCGGAGGCCCACCACGGCGCTCGAGACAACCTGTCCTCCCCGCACAACGGTGGCGGCGAGTCCGGGCAGGTCATGCTTTGCCCGGATCTCCTTGAGCTCCTGCTCGAGACTCGGAGGGTTCGAGGCTGGTCCGGCTATGGATTGACGCGAGCCATTGCACGACAGAAGCGTCAGCGCGAAGAGGGCGCAACAGATCCAGCGCATAGCCCCAGTACGCCAAGCGGCGGCCGCGGGTTGCACTCCGCGCGAAGTCACACTTTTATTGCAAGCATATTCTGCAGGGCTTCGAACTCAACCGGCTTGGTCAGGTGGTGATCGAAGCCTGCCTCTCTGGAGCGGCGGCGGTCCTCGTCCTGTCCCCACCCGGTCAGGGCGATCAAGACGACGTCCTGTTTCGCTTGGCGGATACGGTGGGCGGCCTCATAGCCGTTCATCTTCGGCAGGCCGATGTCCAGCAGGACCACGTCCGGCTGGAACTCCGCCGCTGCCTCCACCGCGTCCAAGCCGTCGTAGGCCAGATAGACCTCGTGACCCCACATCTGAAGCAACATCGCGAGGCTTTCGGCAGCATCCCGGTTGTCGTCCACAACCAGGATCCGGCTCTTGGAGAGGCCAGCGAAATCCTTGTCCTTGCCTGCGCTTTGTGGCGGCTGGTCTGTATCGTTCCCGGTGTTCGGCAGGCGGCTTGGCAGGCGGATCGGCAGGCGAATGACGAGCTCGGTGCCCTTTCCGATTCCCTCGCTGTGCGCCGTCACGGTGCCGCCGTGCATCTCGACCAGGCTCTGCACAACGGCAAGACCGAGACCGAGGCCTCCGTGCGAGCGTTCCAGGGACTGCTCCGCCTGGGTGAAGATCTCGAACACCTGCGGCAGCATTTCCGGGTCGATCCCGATGCCGTTGTCCCTGATCCGGATCGACACTCCGTCGCGCTCCCGTTCGACGGTCAGCCAGATGTGACCGCCCGGGTTCGTGTACTTGGCGGCATTGTTCAGCAGGTTGAACAGCACCTGGGAGAGGCGGGCCGAGTCCGCCTCCAGGTGGACCGGATCGGGCGGCATCGTGACCGTGAGCTGGTGGTTTGACTCCTCGACGAGCGAGCGGCTGGCATCGACGGCGCTGCTGACCACCTCCGCCAGCTCGACCCGCTCCTTGCGGAGCACGATCTTGCCCCGGGTGATGCGGGAGACGTCGAGCAGGTCATCCACCAGCCGGGTCATCTGGTGGACCTGCCGCTCGATCACGTCCCTGGCCCAGTGCAACTCCGGCTCGTTCGGACCCTTGGCGCGCAGGATCTCGATGGCATGGCGCATCGGGGCGAGCGGGTTGCGCAGTTCGTGCGCCAGCATCGCCAGGAACTCGTCCTTCCGCCGGTCCGCCTCCTTCAGCGCCTCCTCCGCCTTCTTCTGGAGCGTGATGTCGCGCGCGACCTTGGAGGCGCCGACGATCCGGCCCGTACCGTCCCGGACCGGCGAGATCGCGAGGGAGATGTCGATCAGACGTCCCTCCTTGGTCTGGCGGACGGTCTCATAATGCTCGATCCGCTCGCCACGGCGCAGCCGCTCCAGGATCATCTGCTCCTCGTGCCGCCGGTCGGACGGGATGATCAGAGTGATCAGTTGACCGACCGCCTCGGCCGCCGAATGCCCGAACAGGGCCTCGGCGCCGGCATTCCACGAAATGATGACCCCTTCGAGCGTCTTGCTGATGATCGCATCTTCCGAGGATTCGACGATCGCGGCCAGGTGCGACTGGGACTCCCCGGCCGCCTGGCGCTGCAGCACGACCGCTGCCTGGTTTACGGCGACAGTGAGGAGGAGACGGTCCTCCTCAGACGGGAAGCCGGGCCGGCTGGAGGCGACCATCACGACGCCGAACTCGGCCCCGTACCCGATGGGGACGACGGCAGCCTTCCCATACCCGTCGCCGACCTCAGGCGGCAGGGAGAGAACGGCCAACTCGGAGATATCGCAGGGGAGCCAGGGCTCCAGCGCGCGGCGGATCGCCCGGCCCTGCTCGGGGAGGTCCGACTCGTCGCCGAAGCGGGTGACCTCGATGCGGTCCCCGCCACCTCTGGAGGCATTGAGCCGGAGGTAGACGATCTCGGGATCGAGAATCTTCACCAGGACGTCGGCCAGGCCCTCCGCGGTCTCACGGCGATCCGACGCGATCCAGACGCCGGGAAGGGCCGTGAGAGACGCAAGGTCCCGCAGGTAGCGCCGCAACGCCTGGCTGTCGGTCGATGCTTCAAGAGATGGCGGCATTTGCGCTAAGAGGTTGAAGCGGCAGCCCGGCCGGCCTGAAGCTTCCAAGGAGTACAGCACCCTGAATTCGTCGTCAAAGACGCTGTACAGGACGCAGATGTGATTGTGGAGCTCAAGGCTGACTCTGTCTGGTGCAATGCGCTCTCCCCCTGGAGTCCATCGATCCCTGTCGATGCTAACACCTTGGGCACCGGGGCGTACACCCGTCAGGAGCCGGCATCCCCGGGCGCGTCGGTGATCCGGTCAAGACCCGGCACTTTGAGCGAGCAATCCTTCGATATCCAGCAGGTCGTGCGGTCGTCCATGGATCCGCTTCGCCCGGAGCAGATGTTCAAGCGACACGACACGAGCGGTGCTGGCGTCGACGCGCACGCGCTCCGAGCTCGCCCACAGCTCATCGAAGGGGATGTGGTAGCGGACGAAAACATCAACCTCTCGCTCCGCTGAGTCGAACATCCGCAGCACCGTGAGTGCACTCAGCGGGAGTGGGATGCTAGGCACGAAGCCGGCCAGCGTCAACGCGTGCATCGCCTTGCGCACTTCGTGAGGCGCGGCATCGATGACAATATCCAGGTCGGCGACCGGGCGGATATAGCCGTGCAGGACGACTGCCATACCACTGACCACGACGTATCGTACCTGATCCCGTTCGAGCCGGTCGAAGACATCACTGTAACTCGCTGGAGTGGTCCAGTCCACAAGGTGCCTCACGGTTCACAGGAGCGCGCCCAGAGTGGTCCGGGGACAGCGCGCCGAACGTGCGCGAGAAAACGCCAGGGCCCACCGGATCTTGAGTCACGGCTCCTGGTTGCATCCTGGTCCGCTCCTATCTGTCGTCCATAGTGGAAGGCTGACACCTTGCGTTAGACGCTCTTCCGCACCCGTCCGTAGAATGATTGTGGACTCGCGAAAAGGCTCCAACAGCTCCAGTGCATAGCCACTATACGATAAGTGGCCGCCGCGGGTGGCACGCCGCGCGCCGCGTGTATAATTAAGTCTGTCGTAAATAGGCACCGGATCGTTCCCGTGAAAGGAAAGACCACATGTTTCAAGCTTGCGAATCCTGGAGGTACCTGGTCCGGGGGCTCGCCTTCGCGGTTTGCGCCGGGCTTGCTGCCGCGGCCTCTCCCGCGCAAGAGCCAGGGATCGATGTAACGCCGATCAATTTCCCATCCACCTCCGAGGACGGGACCACGATTACTCTGACCTTCACGTTGCGGACCCAGCCGACCGCGGACGTGACCTTGCCACTTGTCAGCAACGTCCTGACAGAGGGGACGGTTTCGCCCTCCTCCCTCTCCTTCACGCCGGACACCTGGAACACGCCGCGCACCGCTACAGTCACGGGCGTCGACGACACCGTGAGGGACGGGGCTCAGGCCTACTCGATCTTCGCCGGGCCGACAGTGAGCGACGATCCTGACTATGACGGCCTGGAACCAGCCGTCCCCATGATCAACCTGGACAATGACTTCGGCCGCCTCCACACCCTCACGCCGTGCCGCCTGTTCGATTCGCGCTTACCGAAGGACGGCCCCGCCCTGAGCTCGGGGGTCACCAGAATCCTGACTGTCCACGGCGTCTGCGGCATCCCCTCGACGGCGGCGGTGATTGCGGTCAACGTCACCGTCACCCAAAGTACCGCGGCCGGGCACCTGACGCTCCACTCGGGAGACGACCCTCCCCTGGCCAGCACCATCCACTTCGGCCCGGGCCAGACCCGCGCCAGCAACACCCTGGTCTCCCTGAGGCACAACGGGGATGGCACCCTGTCAATCCTGCCGGTCACAGACAATGGCTCGGTGCACGCGATTCTCGATGTGACAGGTTATTTCGATTGAACTCAGTGGTTACACGCTGAGGCGGCATCCGTTGAGGAACTGGTGGCGGATCGGGCGATCTTCCGCGCATGCACAGCGGCAAAGACTGCCACCCACAAGGCGCAATACGGGACGAGGGGCACCGAGAGGTACAGAAAGAGACGGGAGGCCTCGGGAAAAGAGATTGTGGAGGAGCCTTCCGACGCCCAGAAGGCAAAAACCCCGGCGACGCCCCCAACCATCCCAAGAGCGCCACCCAGGAGGACGCCTTCCACCGCTGCCCGCGATCTCGCCTGGCGACTGGACCGCCGGGGAAGCAGCGACCCGAACAAGATTCCGGCAGGAGCATAGAACCACCATGTCTTCGTCAATGCCTCTGCCGCCAGATCAAGCTCGAAGACGCTCAGGACCGCCGATGGAAAAAGAATGAATTCCGCGAGAAGCACGAGAGGATCGAAGCCATCAAGGACTGCTCTGAAAGCCTGAGGAAGAAGGAGAACGGGTACGAACAGGTAGGCTGCAAGGATTGCCAGACTGAGTCCGACCAACGCATGGCGGGTCATATACGTAGGTTTACGTCCCGGTGCTGGAAAGCGTCTATCCCGGCACCTGCCCTCACGCTCGAACCTCGCTTGTGAGCCGGCGGCCGGATCATACTCCAGGACGGCCAGCCTCCGGGAGTTACGGTACCATCATCGAACGATGACAAAGCCGGCGGAACAGGAGATTCCTCTTCGCATCACCCTCGTCCGACCTCCATCCGGAGTGAAGATCTGCCTTCAGCGAGGGAAGGCTGATCTCCTCCCCCCTACGGAGACTTCCGACGAGCAGGTGTCGTTTGATTTCACTCTCCGGGTCAGCCCCGACCGGACCGGCGCCCCGAACCTGCGCGGCGACTTTGCCCAGGGCCCTCCAGCCACGCGGTTCGTGTACGTGAGCTCGGGGACCCTCGCGGGACAGATGGATTCCTGCTGGACGAGAAAGGCTGGTGGCAACTCGATCGAATGCCAGCCGAAGAGCAGGAGAGGCGATGATAAGAGCGATTGCCATTGTTGCCGTAGGTCTGCTGTGCCTCGCACCCGTAGGCGGGGCAGAAGAGCTATCAGAAAACAATCTGGGCGCCAGCTCTTTCCAAGAAAACAGCGTCTGTCCGATCGAAGACGCTCTGTTCTCCAACTGGAGCGAAGAGGTCCTCGCGCCTGCTGCCGGCTGCATTCCAGCTTCGAAGTGCTGCAAGATCTGCGATAAGGGCAAGGCCTGCGGGAACAGCTGTATCAGCAGGAGCTACACCTGCCACAAGGGGCGTGGTTGCGCGTGCAATTCATCCGAAGTCTGCGGGTGAGAGAATGGCACGCTCTCCGGTTGGTGGCCCCCTTCCCCCAACTCATGGTTCACATATCACTTCCGGTAAGCACCCACCAAGCGACAACCATCCACGAAGAAAGAGAGAAGCCAGAGAAGCTGATTTACATGAAATCCTGGCATACCGTCGGCCCGGAGTTGCGCGAAGGCGCCTTCAACGGCGCTCTTGGACAAACCTGCCACTACAAGAACTACCTTGGCAGAAAAGTGCGGCGCCAACAGTATTCTTGAACTCTGACACAAAGTTGTCAACCGGAGCCAAGGAGCGCTTGTTGGCGGTGGCTCAGGCTATGATCGGTTCCGCGGCTGAAAGGAGCACCGATGATGAAGCTGTGGATCACCCTCGCCTGGAGCCTGCTGACCGTTCTCCCCGCGTCATCCCAGAATGCGACCAAGCCCGCTGCCGGGCTCGATACTGCCCTCATCGAGCGCCTGACCGGCGCCAAGGGGACCCTGGACGCTGCGGAGGGGGTCTTCAAGGTCAGCGTGCCACGGACCGACCTCGACATCCGGGTCGGAGGCGTGCGGCTGCACCCACGCCAGGGCCTCACCTCCTGGGCGGCATTCCAGGGGACGGACCATGGAGCCATGGTCATGGGTGACCTGGTCCTGCTCGAGCCGCAGGTGAACCCGGTCATGTCCGTGGCCCTGGACAACGGGCTCGAGGTCACCGCCCTGCACAACCACTTCTTCGGGGACGAGCCCAAGGTGATGTTCATGCACGTCGGCGGGCACGGCTCCGTCCAGGACCTCGCAACGGCGGTCGGGAAGATCTTCCGCGCGATGGAGCCGAAGGCGTCCTCCGCTCCACGGATCGATGCGGCGACCGGCACCCTCGATCCCGGCAAGGTCGAGACGGTCCTCGGCGCCAAGGGCGACTTCAAGGAGGGCGTCCTTCGTTTCGTCTTCGGCAAGACCTCCAAGATGCACGGGGAGAAGGTGGGCGCCGCCATGGGGGTCAACACATGGGCCGCCTTCGCCGGCAGCGACTCTCAGGCGGTGGTGGACGGCGACTTCGCCATGGAGGAGGGCGAGCTCCAAGCCGTGCTCAAGGCCCTCAGGAAGGGCGGCATCGACGTCGTGGCGATCCATCACCACATGACCGGCGAGGAGCCGCGGATCGTCTTCCTGCACTACTGGGGCACGGGGCCGGCGGCCCGGCTGGCACAGGTCCTCCGGTCAGCTCTGGACGCGCAGGCTGCCGTCGAGCAGGCTCATCCGATCAGCTCGGACATGCACTTCGAGGGCGTGCGGCTGGCTTGGCGCTGACGCTCCCGGATCGCGGCCTCCCGGTCGAGGCCGGTCGCTTGGCGGAACAGCTCCAGACCTGGACTCGCGAGTCAGTCCTTGAGGAGGACCAGGAGCTTCTGCAGAACCTCGTTCAGCGCTTCGGAAGGGAGACGGACCACGAGCTCGGCCTGTCGCGCCCTCCAGTCCAAGCTCTTGACCTGGTCCGCGAGGATCACGCCAGCGACCGGAAGCCCTTCTGGGAGACGGACCTCGAACGGATATCCCTTCTCCTTCGAAGTGACCGGGCAGGACAGCGCCAGCCCGACCCGGGCGTTGTAGGGCCTCGGAGAGAGAATCACCGCTGGCCGGCGGCCCGCCTGCTCGTGGCCCGCTTGAGGGTTCAGGGTGATCCAGACGACGTCACCGCGGTCGGGGACGTAGGTCAATCACCACACCTCGTTTCCGACAGCAGGTCCGGTCTCGACTTCCTGGTGGAGGTTGTCATCGGTGATTTGGGCCAGGAGCTGGCTGAGGGTGAAGGAACGAGGCTCGATCGGGGAGATGATCAGGTCACCATCGCTGACTGAGAGCTCGACGGCAGCATCTTCCTCGAGGCCGACGTCCAAGGCGAACGCCTTCGGGATCCTGACGGCCAGACTGTTTCCCCAACGTTGTATCTTGCTCTGCATGGCGGCGCCCTCGCGTATCTACATTGAGTCTACGCCAGGGCCAACGGACAGGCAAGCGCCTCTGCCTGCGTCCCTTCGGGACTTGGGAATCTGGGGGCTCTGACCTGGCGCTGAAGCGCCAGGCTTTATGCCGGTGCCCCTACGGGGCTGGGGATGGAGCTGATCTCGTCAATGCTTCGATGAGGGCTGGGTCTAGACAGAGGCATGTCCGGACATCTACGCTTCGTCCCAGGTCGGGACTTGAGGTCCATGATGTGACGCAAGCCGTGCTTCCAGACGCTGTCAAGCATTTCCTGACGGACGACATCGTCTCGGTCGAGCGCCTCGACGTGCTGCTTTTCCTGTACCGGCATGCCAAGCGCTGGTGGGCGGCACAGAAGCTTTCAGCCGAGCTCGAGATGCCGGCCGATGCCGTTCAGTCGCATCTCGAGCACCTCAGCGCCCGCAACCTGCTCGAAGTGCGGATTGCCGAGTCCGTGATCTTCTGCTACAAGCCCGTCAACGAAGAGCTTTCGCAGCTCGTGGAGGCCGTCGCCAGCACGCACTATCACCACCGCGATGCCGTCGTGAGCGTGCTGACGGACCGCCAGCCCACCGAGGGCGCACGGCTCTTCGCCGAAGCATTTCACTTCTGGAAAGGCAGACGGAATGGCTAGCGTCGTCTATGCGCTCTGCACGCTCACCAGCGGATTGTGTGCCGCGCTCCTCCTGCGAGCCTACCTCTCCAGCCGCGCGCGGCTGCTCCTCTGGAGCACTCTGGCGTTCCTCGGCCTGGCATGCAACAACCTGCTGCTGTTCGTCGATCTGATCGTCTTCCCCACGCTCGGCCTCGCGCTTTATCGAAGCCTGACGGCCGCCTTCGCGGTCATGATCCTGATGTTGGGCCTCATCTGGGATTCGAAATAAGGGCGTCGCGGCATGATCGACTTCCTCAGCGGTGTCGCCTCGGCAGGCTCTCTGGGTGTGGGCCTCTTCTTCCTTCGGCTTTGGCGCGAATCGCGCGATCGTTTCTACGCGCTGTTCGGCCTGGCCTTCTGGGTGCTGGCCCTCAACTGGTTCCTGATCGTCTGGGCGAAACCACCCAGCGAGCATCTGCATTACTTCTACGTCCTCCGCCTCGCGGCCTTCCTGTTGATCATCGTCGCCATCGTGGACAAGAACCGCAAGCAGTAGGCCGGGATCTACTCACCCTGGGAGTCGGGCGAGCCTTCGCAGGTGGTCGAGGATCTCCCGCCCATCCAGCGCGAAGCCGTCCGTTGTACGTGGCAGGGGGAGCAGATTGAAGATCCCGATCGCGAACCCGAGGCCGATGAAGCTCCTGAGGAAGATTTCGAGAACGCCGGATGGATTGGGCCAGCCCCAGATTTCGAGCACCGTCACCGCCAGCAGGATGTTGGTCAGCGGTCCGGCGGCGGCGACCAGGAGGTCGCGCTCGGTGGTCCTCCCCACCGGCTCGTACAGGGCGAGACCGGCGAAGAGCTGGAGCCAGGAACGGTTAAGGGAAAGACGCGGGCGCGGACCAGCGGTGCGGAGGACCAGCGGGCCGACCGCAAGCGCCCGCGGCCGGTATCCGACGGCTCGGGCGACGCCGAGATGTCCGAGCTCGTGGAGAAAGACATGAAGGAGCATTGCCGGCAGAGTCAACGCCAGCTCTAGCTTCTCCGGTCCGCTCCTGATCCATCCCACCAGCCCGGACACGATGAGGATTGCGATCCAGATCAGGGCGATCGCCGGAGCGCTGAGGCGGGAGGTCACCCAGTTGCCGGCGGTCTTCCAGACTCGACGGCCCCAGGGTCTTCCGAGGACCCCGCGGCCCGCGAGGTCGATCCCGAACAGCGTGATCGCCAGCGGGAGGGGCAGGAGGACGAGAAGCTCCAGGGACGGCTCTCTTCCCAGAAGCGCCATGATCCCGACGCCCATGGCGACGAAGAGGAGGCCCCCCACTACCGAGAGAACACGGAGGGGCCAGGTGATCCGCTCATCCTCCGTGCTCGCCGACAGCATCGATCGGCGCGGCTCCGGAGAGGGCTTACCGGACTCGGAGCGTTCGAAGCGCAGGCCTTTGAGAGAGGTCTTCGAGTCGTTCACTTATGGCATGATTATAAGGCCCATCCCGACCTGGAGGCTACTCCCCCAGGCGCCTCAGCGCCTCGGCAGTGGCCGCATCTGCCGGGAAGAAGGTCTCCAGCGCGAGCTCGGCGAGGGTCAGGTCCACCGGAGTGCCGAATACGGTGATCGTGCTGATGAAGGACAACATGCCAGCCGGCGTCTGGAACTGGAACGGCACCGCGATGCCGGCGAAGTCGTGCTCGACTCCCATCTCCGCTCCTCCTCCGGCCATCGGGTAGGCGCGCAGCTCTTCGAACAACGCTCTCAGCACCGGGTCGCCGCTGACTTCGATCTGCCGGTGGAGGCGGGCCAGCAGGTGCGCGCGCCACTGCCCGAGATTGGCGATGCGCGGCGCGAGTCCCTTCGGGTGCAGGCTCAGACGCAGCACATTGACCGGCGGCTCCAACAGCGAGGCCTCTTCCACTCCCACCAGCAGCCGGGGCACGACGGCGTTGGCCATCACCAGCGTCCAGTGCCGGTCCACGGCCATGGCCGGGTACGGCTCGTGTCCGGCCAGCACGCGCTCGATCGTGCGGCGCGCCGCCTCCATGGAGGGATCGGCGAGCGGACGCTCCGGAAACACCGGCGCATAGCCGGCGGCCAGCAGCATCGCATTGCGGTCGCGCAGCGGCACGTCCAGCCACTCGGCCAGGCGCAGCAGCATTTCGCGGCTGGGCCGCGAGCGGCCGGTCTCCAGAAAGCTCAGGTGCCGGGTGGAGATCTCCGCTTCGCAGGCCAGCTCGAGCTGGCTCAGGCGGCGGTGTTGCCGCCAGTGCCGCAGCAGCTCGCCAATCTGGGCCGGGGGGGCCGGGGTTTGGATGTCCATGGCGGGAGAGGATAGCGCGGCGGCCAGCCCAAGGACATTACCTGCCAGGTAATCGACAGAGTGCACCCGGTTCTTCGAGGATTGTCTCCACGGCCCGTATATGGGCCGCCAAGAAGAAAGGAGATCTCCATGTCCGTGCCCGCATCGACCTTCCTGCGCCGCGTGCTGGCCCTTGACGCCGGACTCAGCGCCGTCATGGGTGCCGTCATGATGCTCGCGGTGGCGCCGCTTTCCTCCCTGCTCGGCCTTCCATCTTCCCTGCTGACCTGGGCGGGCCTGATCCTGCTGCCGTTTGCCGCGTTTCTCGGATGGCTCGCGACTCGCGAGATGCCGCCGCGCGCGGCGGTCTGGGCGGTCGTCATCTGCAACGTTTTCTGGACGGTTGACAGCTTCCTGCTGCTGGCGTCGGGGTGGGTCGAGCCGACTCTCCTGGGCAAGGCATTCGTGGTCTTCCAGGCGGTTGTCGTGGCGCTTCTGGCCGAGCTCGAGTTCTTCGGGTTGCGCCGGGTCAGCCGCCTCGCGGCGGCTTGACACTGCCGCAGGGAGGAGGCCGCGCAGGCCGAACGCCTGCACGACCTCCTATCCCGCCTCGGCTCCCCGGGAACGGGACGCGGTGGATTTCCTGCCTTACCCGAGATGAGAGCGGATGAACTCCACGACCCAGGTCGCAAAATAAGGGGAGAACACCTCTCCCGGATACTTCTTGGCTCTGCGGAAGGAGTGTAAACCGTTCACCAGGGCCTTGTTGCCGTAGAGCAGCCACGGGCCTCCGCTCGCGCCGCCCGACATGTTACCCTGCTTGCCGACGACCTTGTTGCTGTCGAGCATGCGGGTGTAAGCCCCCTCCTCTTCCATCATCCGCTTTCCCTCGTACTCATCGGAAGGGTAACCCACGTCGATCCAGCTCCGTTCGACAGTGCGATCCACCGAGTATCCCAGCCAGCCCACGACGTCTCCAACCGACCTGCCACCGGAAGTGCGCATCCGGAGGAGACCTACGTCGTAGGCTTCCTGATCGAGCTTGGACCACTCGTCCGGGACCCACATCTTGTCCCACCTCCAAGATCCATAGACCGAGCTCCCCCCGTTGTAGGCAGGGTAAAACCACAGATCATCCGACCAGGTCTTGGTCCTCACATCGTACAGATTGTGAGCGGCCGTAAGCAGGCCGTCGCGGCTAATGACGCACGCGGATCCGACGTAGTCCACGCCATCCGCCGTAAAGAACAATTTACCGATCGCTCGCCAGGGATACACGTCGGGATCCGGCACGAGCCGGGCAGCCACCAGCCCTTCGGTTTTCACTCCGCCGGCAGTGGTGCGATCCCGCTCTCGATGTGGATCGTGGCCCGGGAAATCCTGTGCCTCCTCACCTCCGGGCGGCGGAAGCGTGGAGGGCGGCAGGTCCGTAGGCTCGAACGGCCTCTCGATCGCTTTTTCTCTGCGCTCCGGCGTCCAGTACTTCTCGATCTCCTCGTGGGACTTCTGTGAGACTCTGGATTGCGATGACATTTTCTCCTCCTTGGGTCCTTGCGATGGTTCGCGGGCTAGCTATCGCTGCTTGCGATGTCGAGTTGCAAGATGAGCTCTTTGCGCCTCGGACCGAGCTTCTCGATGACGCTCTCTCGAACTTTCGAGTAGACGGCCTCGTTCAGTTTGCCGACCTGTACGAAATCAAGGATGTCTCCCTCCAGCTGCGCGGTCAGAAGCTCTTCACCCAGGGTTCTCTTCACCTCCTGGCGCGTAGTGAAAGCCAATCCTGCGCTCACCATCACCGACGGCGTGCGCACGCTGATCTGTACGTTGACGGCGTTTGTCGAATGGCTGCTGCCGTTGAAGACGACGACACGCGGATCCTTTTCCGGCAGCTCTCTGAGCGAGCGCATGGTCTTCCTGGCCAGCTCGATCTCCGCCGGGGTCACCTTCGTTTCCAGGAGGGCGAGCGCCATCTCCTCAACGGTGAACGTGGCGGATACCGGCCGCACATGATTGAATCTGAAGGAGCCGATCTGCCATCCAACCTTCTCGATCGTTTCGAAGTACTTCTGGCACCACTCCTCCGGTTGGGTCATTCGCGAGAACAGCTTGTCGGCAGCGAGCTGTCCAAACAGGGTCGAGCTCAGGAGGTCCTGCCTGTGGAGCTCCGCTACGCGGGCAACGAACGCGGACAGGATGCCTGAATCGACGAAACCGGCCTCTCCTTGATTGTCTTTGCCTTGGAGCATTGGATACCTCGCGACGAATGAGCTTCTTCGAGCGATGCCGCGGATGGGCCGGCATGCTCCAGCCCATCCGCGGACAGCGGTTCAGATCTCGAGCGTTTTTATGAAAGTCTCCGCGTTGTTCCCGAGCTTGTCGATGATGTCCTGCCGGATCCTGCTGTAGATGTCCTCGTTGAGCACTCCCTTCTGAGCGCTCTGGAAGAGCTTCACGGACGTGCTTTTCCAGGTAAACCACAGGAAGCGGTTCACGTGCGTATCTGAACGGAATTGCATCGCGGCAAGGGCCATTACCACGTCCCCCCGGTCCATGCTGACGGGGAAGAGCTGGAACGTCCCGATAGTCTCCGGGAAGCTCTCCTGATCGAAGAGAGTCAGGGGCCCCTCATTGTTTTGATTGTCACGCAGCCCGGAGAGAGCGGCTTTGAGGACCTCCAGCTCGTCACCGGTGGTGATGGCGGTCAGGATCTGGAGGATCGCGTCGGAGAGAACGAGCGAGTCGCCGGAGGGCTCGTATTTCCGGAAGACGAAGCTGGGCATGACCCAGCCGACGTTCGCCAGCACGTCCGTGTAGAACTTGTACCAGTCCTCGGTCTGTGTGTACCGGTCGAACTTCTTCGAAGCGGCGAGCTGCGCCAGCAGCGTGGAGTTCAGGACGTCGCTCTTGTGCAGACCGGAGACGCCTCCCACGAACGAGACGAGCGAACCTGCATCGATGTCCGCAGACTCGCGGTCATCCAACACGGCCGCTGCACCCTTGCGAGAGACCGTCGGCAGCCCGGCGGCCTCCGGGATCTCGAGGTTCGCGATGTAGCTTCGGATTTCGTCAATCGACTTGTGACTCATGATGGTATCTCCTTTCTGTGGATGGATCAGCCCTGTGGCCTCCCTTGAGGCCTTCCTCGTTCCCAATCACTCCTGGAGTGAAGCCAGGGCGCGGATGATTCCAAGTTATTTTTGGATCTTCGGCGGGACTCCCCGACCTATCGGCGCCTCTCCAGAACCTATCGGCGACCGTTCCCAGCCTATCGGCGGCACTTCAGGACCTATCGGCGGCCGGTCCTAACCTATCGGCGGCGGTACCTTGCTCTATTGGTGGCGGTCCTCAACCTATCGCCGGCGCGCCGCAGATCTTCAGCGGGGAGCCATAACCTATCGGCGGCCCGCTGAAAGCCTTCGGCGCCTTGCCGGAACCTATCCGCTCTCGGCTGAAAGCTTTCGGCTTCTCCCCGAAGCCTTTCGCCAGCTCTCTTCAACCTATCGGCGCGTCGCCGTAACCTATCGCCGGCTTGTGAATAACCTATTGGCGGGTTGTCGCAACCTATCGCCGGCTCGCCGATAGGTGCGGCGGATGGACCTATAGGTTCGGATCAGCCGCCGATAGGTTGCCGGGAATCTGCCATCGGGGTTCGGCGCGGGGGGAGAGGGAAAAGGAAGGGGGCGCGGCTCAGCGCGCCCCCTAGAAGGATCAATCAGCGAACGTCTTCAGGCAGGGTCGGAGGCGGGGGAGGCTCCGGCTTCGCGGCCGTCGGACGGCGGCCGCGGAAAGGGGCGATGTGGAACTCGGCGAGCTTCTCGCTGTCCTTCCCATAGTGTTCCCGGAGACCGGCGTTGAGGAAGGTCATCACCATCCGCCCGTCGGCTATCAGGGTCTCGAGCTCCCGGGTGGCTTCCTGCTTGGTGGCCGCGGCGGCGGCCTGAATCTGGAAGACGGTAATCGCCCGGTCCAGGACGCCCTGAAGCTTGTCGCGCCGCGACTCCAGGTGCACGAGATCTTCGGCGTTCTCCGCCATGGCGCTCAGGCGTCGTTGCCACTGCTGCATGTGGTCCGCATATGACGTGGGCTGGTCCATATCGATCTCCTGTTTCAAGAACCGGGGGCGCCTTGACGCCCCCGAAAGGGTTATACTGCGAAGGCTTCTAGTCGACTTACCGGTCGCTGGAGCGGCCGTCCGAGTGGTTTTCCAGGCCTTCTCGGGCGGCTTTTCCTTTTTCTCCGGCAGACAGCAGCACAATCTCCTCCTTTCTTCAGGCGCCGATCAGACCGGCGAGCTTGAACACGGCGTCCGTGAGCCCGCCCGTGCAGCCCCGGGGGGGATACCCAGGCAGCGAGACGATCACCTTTCCGCCCTTCACCACGATCTTTACCGGCTGGCGTTGCTTGGCCGCGAGCCGGCAGGCGTAAGAGGCGAACGTGCTCGCCCCCTCCGGACTGGTGAAATGCCGGACGCTCTCGATCCCCGGCGCCTTCGCCCGCAGCTTCCAGCCGGGCAGACGCAGGAGATGCTGCTGGATCCGCTCCGGCTTGAGATCCATCCTCACCGGCGCGGACCCCGCGGGGTTCAGCTTCTGCGGTACCACCTTGGTCTGGTACATACACACTCTCCTTTCAACAAAGCCGGACCAGAATGGCCCGGAAGAGCTTTCCTGGAACATCCACGATCGACAGCAGACTGGGACTGCTGGGATCGACCGTCAACGTCTGATGTTCAGTTCACAGAATGACTGCTCTGAAGGGAGTGTACGGCTGGATCTTTTGAAATGTCCAGTCTTTTTGACGAGAAAAGTTGAGAAATTCTCCCAAGGCCGAAAAGTGGCCGCAAAAACGCGCAAATGGCGCTATTTCCGCTCCACTCCTCGGCTTTTGGGCTCAGCAGTCCTCTTCTGAGGCGTCGAAAGGGGGAGGCTCGAGCAGCGTGAGGTGCGGGAGGAGCTTGTCGACGACGCAGGAGGCGACCCGGTTGGCCAGGATGTCGTCGGGGGTCGAGACCGGCGTGCCCTCCATCCGGTCGAGGGCTTCGCGCAGGATCTGGTCCGGGGTGAAGCCGAGGATGGGGCCGAGAACTTCCAGGTGCTGGATTCGCAAGACCCTCTGGCCGCGGAGGATGGCGGCGATGCCCCCGTGGCCCATTTGCAGGTCGCGCTCGACTTTGCGCAGCGAGAGGCGAAGATAGGAAAGGCGGATCTTCAGGACTTCGATGACGGCGCTTTCCAGGGGACTGTTTCGCGGTTGGTCCAAGGCGGTCTCCTGAACGGGTTCCGTCATGTCAGGACCTCGAAGGACGGGAAGGCCGGCGGTGGCGGCGGGGACGTGGGGGCGCGGCCAGCTCCTGGGCGAGGCTCTTGAGCTCGGCGATGGCCTGGCCGAGGTGGTCGCGGAGGACGCATTCCAGCACACCGCGGCTCTGCTCGTCGGGGAGCTGCCGGGCGCGCAGGGTGAGGGTGAGGTCCACTTCTCCGAGGGCATTGAGGGCCTGCCGGAGATCTTCCAGGGCATCGAGGCGTGCTTCCCGTCCGGTCGGTGGCGAGGTGGGCATCGTGTCTCCCTTGGGTCGTGCAGCTTGTGCGCACCAGAGTACGGATCGGTGAGCGGGTTGTGAGCAGCGCCTTTCCGGATGGTGGGACATGGTCGGCACGAAGGACGGAATTTGTCGGGACCTCACCCCCTGTCCCCCTCTCCCATCTCCCGCCCACCCGGCCCGGGAGAGGGGGATAGGGGGTGAGGTGTTATGCTTCCCGGAAAACGGACTCAGCCTTCAGGCACCGGATCAGGGAAAAATTTCGCTGTTGTGCGACGCAGCAGCTCGTCGGCAAAGGCGAGGAGGGAGTCGGAGGGGCTGGGGGCGAGGAGGGGTTCGTCGTCCGTGGTCTTTGCGGGTTGTGGCTCGCGGGAAAGGACGGCGGAGAGGTGGTCCATGGCGCGGAGGAGGGGCTCCTTGAGGTGGAGCACGTGCGCTTCGGCGAGCAGGCGGTCGAGTTTCGCAGGACCCGGCTGGATTTTGCCGCGCCCGTAGCGGGAGATCAGGTCCTTGTCGATGCCGCTGCGGCTCGAGAGCTCGAGGAGGGTGCAGTCCAGGAGAATGTTGCGGAGGAAGCGGACCAGGAGGGCGGTGGAGTGGAATTCTCTCCGGGTTGGAGGAATATACTCTCCAGGCAAGAGCTGAGGATCGGGCTGAAGCTGGCGGAGCCGGAGCGCGGTGCGGCGGAGGAGGTCTTCGAGGAGCAGCGGGTCGCCGGGGGTCGCGGCGGCCTGCGGCGGAGGGTTCAGGAGGTCGAAGAGGTGATCGACCGCGAAGCAAAGGGGCTCCTTGATCCCGAGGACGCCGGCCGCATTCAGCAGCCGGTCGAGGTTCCGGGAGGTCGGCTTGACCTCTCCGCTCTCATACCGGGAGAGGAGGTTCTCGTGGACGCCGCTTCGGGTCGAGAGGTCGCTTTGGGTGCAGTCGAGGATGACTCTCCGAAGGAGCTTGACCAGCAATGCCGTGGAGGTTTTTGGGGGGCTCGCGGGGGCCATGCAGGCCTTCGGCGAAGTCTCTTCTTGAGGAGGAGGAACTGTCATGACTCGATTCTTCTTGATGGCCACACTGTTGGCCGCTCTGTTTACCGGGTTTGCAGTAAAGGGGGAGCTTCCACTCCCGACTCAGCCGACGACCGATGCGGGATGCGAGATGGATCCACTCGGCAGTCCTTGCCGGCCGGGCTCATGATCTGACCGGCAGGAAGCGGAGGTCCCGGTTGCCCCGGGCCAGGTAGAGAAAGGCGACCACCCGGCGGGCGAACGCCTCGGTTGCCGTCTGCATGCGGACGCTGTCGGAGAACACCCGCAGGGCTTCCAGAGCCTCCCGGTGGATACCCCTCTCTTCGAAATACGAGGGGAGCCCGGCGACGAGAGACTGACATTCGCTAATCCGGCCGAGCGAGAGAAGGAGGGCGGAAAGCTCGGTGGAGACGAGGGCGAGATCGTACGTCATGTTGCGCTTGTGGAAGTCTTCGACCAGCTCTTCGTAGATCCCACAGGCGAGCACACGCTCTCCCTTCCCGGCAAGCACGCGAGCCTGAAGCCAGCGGCTACGCAAGATGTCGATCTTATTCTTGGAGGCTTCGATGCTGTCGCTGACAGCAGCTGCGAGCACGGCAGCCTCGGCGAAGCGCTTCAGGTGACATAAGTTGACGCCGATGTTGTACTTCAGGACCGTCTCATCTCTGGGTTCTCGATCCACCAGGACTGCGTCAGCGCGCCGAAGGTTCACGATCGCTTCCTCGTAGGAGCCCATGAGGCTGAGCACAAGAGCTTTGTGGATGAGAACCCGCCCAAGGTCGATTCCGCCCTCGAAGGCCCGATCCAGACAAGCGAGAGCCTGTGGCAGTCTGCGCTGGTCTTTGCGAAGCGCAGCTTCCAGATAATGGATGCGGCCGGGTTTGAGCACCCCTGGGTCGGCCGAGTCAGGCACGCGCGCCCACAGGCGGTTGGCCCGGACAAAGAGCCTCTCGGCCTTCTCGTGTTTGCTCGCGACACGGAAGGTGTTGGCAAGATGGGCGAGGGTGTAGGCGACGAGCCGAAGATTCCAGGGAAGATCCATACAGCATTGGGCGGCGACCACCGCGAGGCAGGCAACATGGATAGCCTCCCAAGGGTCGCGGACGGCCTGTCGAACGCTTTCGGCACAAAGATAGTCGCAGAACGACCAAGTGTGGAGGGCTGCGGTCTCGCGGATCTCGGCCTGCCTCCGGGCTGGCGCGACCTTCTCAAGCCGCTCCCACTGCTCCTTCGCGATCTGGAGGGCCCGTTTGCGGTTCTCACGCCGGTTATCGTCGCGGTGCTTCGCCTCGAAGCGGACGTTCAGCTCGCGGACGGCCTCGTAGAGGACGACTTCCTGCTCCGGGGTGAGCCCGAGGGGATCGAGGGGCTTGCGCCGCTCCTCGTCGAGGAACTCCATCAGATGAAGTGTCTTGAGGTAGTGGATCGTCCGGAGGCCGATCGACTGCGCAACCTCCAGAACCCGGTCCGGGCTTGCCGTGCGGCCGTTCTCGATCTTCGAGACAAGGTCGCGAGACACTCCGAGCTTCTCCGCAAGCTCGCCTTGCGAGAAATCGGCGGAGTCACGAAGGACCGTGGCCGTCTTGCCGAGCAGGCGCTTCCCGTCGTTGTCGCTCATGGGCAGGCAGCGTAAGGATAATAGGTTTCAGGCGGGAACGGAAGCGGGGTAAACGTCTCCAGAATGGAGAGGAATTGACTCCAGCCCTCACAAGCAAGGCCGGCAGGATGCCGGCGCTCCCAGGGAACCTGCGGCGGGAAAGGGAGGAGACTAGCGGCACTCGGGCTATCCAGGCAGGATCACCCGCAGGTCCCGCACCCGGGTGCGGTAGCGCAGGGGGGTTTCGAGCACCGTCACCTCTCCATCCAGGTAGACCGGGACCGAGCGCTGGCTCATCGCGATCTCGAGCTCCGGCGCGGAGAGGCAGTCGATCCGGCTCGTTCCCTTCACGTCCCGGAACAGGCTGAGCAGCAGGAGGCCGAGGAGCCCGAGACGCCCGCGGATCTTCGCGATGTAGAGATAGAGGTTGCCGCTGTCGAACCGCGAGCGGGCGCCGTAGGTGAAGGCGCCCATCTCGTATTCGTTGTTGCCGATGAACACGAAGAGGGTCTCGCTGACGAGCTCCCTGCCCCCGATCCGGATCCGGATGCGGAGCGGCGGATGGTGCGGGAGGACCTTGAGCGCGGCCGAGAGCGTGGCCATCCACTTGCCCCGCTGCTTCTCGTCCCGCTCGCGGTCGCGCACCTTCACGACCGGCGGGTAGAAGCCCAAGACCGAGTTGTTGACGAAGATCTCGCCGTTGACTTCGCCGACATCGAGCGAACGGACGGTGCCGCTCGCGATTCCTTTCGCGATCAGCTTGACCGCTTCGGGGAGGTCGAGCGGGATGCCGAGGTCGCGGGCGAAGTGGTTGAGGGTCCCCACGGGCAGGACCGCAAGGGGGATCGGGCCGCCGGCCAGACGGGCCGCGACGGCGCGGATCGTGCCGTCCCCGCCTCCGGCCACGACCGCGTCCACTCCGGAACTCACCGCCTCCCGGGCAATCTCGTCCACCTGGTCGCCGGGGACGAAGCGAATATCAGCCTCGATCCCCGCCTCGATCCTGGCGTCCTGGAACATGCCGCGCAGCGATTCGGCGTCGATCCCCCCGGCTTGGACCGTTCCGGCCCCGGTGTTCACGATCACCGTGACGCGCATCCGCCTCCGTCAGCTCGCCTGGGGGAGGAACTCGCGCAGGGCCTCGTTGACCCGGCGGCGGAGCGCGGGACCGGCTCCGTCGAAGGCGACGCCGACGACTCCTCCCAGGCGCCAGCGCACCGCGCCGGAGACCCGCAGCAGCTCGGGCTGGTTTTCGGTACCCATGGTGAAGCGCAGCGTCTTGCGCACCCGCCAATGGTCCGGGGCCGGGCTGAGGCAGGCTCCGCCGGTGGACAGGTTTTCCAGCCGGAGCCCGAGCCGCTGGCCGTCTTCCAGGGTCAGGAGCACCTCCCGGTCGACCCAGATCCGCGGCTCCATCCGGCTGGCCGGGGCCATGAGGGCGTTCATGCGCGCGGCCCGGCGGCGGGGGAGCGGAGCGCGCAGGGAGATCTCGATCTCGGGGTGGCGCTTCAGGGCTTCGAGCAGGGGCTCTTCCGGGATGCGGTAGACCACGGTGGGTCCGAGGGTCCGGGCCGAGAACTGCCGCGGCACGGCGTCGAGGGCCTCGGTCTCGCCGAAGACGTCGCCCGGGCCGAGAGCGCGCACGCGCTCGATCGGCTGCCCCACCACTTCGTTGCGGACCACCACGCCCCCCTTCGAGACCACGTACAGTCCGTCGCAGGGGTCGTCTTTGCGGAACACGATGGTGTTCGGCTCGAAGCTCCGCTTCTCGGAGGCGGCCGAGAGCTCCGCGACCCACTCGTCGGGCAGGCCTTCGAAGACAGCTACCGTCTTGAACAAGGATTCCAACATCAGGGGCCTCCCATCAAGCAAAGATAAACAGCAGCGCAACAGAGACCCTCGATTCTGCCACAGCCCGGGGTAAACTGGGCGCGCTTGACGAAGTCGCCGGTCCTGCTTCTGCTGTTCCTCCTCTTCTCGCTTCCCGTATCGGGGGATGACGGCGCTCTGCGCGAGAGCTTCCTCGTCCGCCTGAACCAGGAGCGCGCCGCGGGCGGCCTGCCCCCTCTCCGCCTGGTGGAAATAGGGGAGGGGCTTGCCCCAATACTGTCCAGTTAGGCTGACGCCTCCCACGTTGGAGTTGACCCGGTTTCGTGGACTCGTCATCCTTAGGGATAAGGAGTTGCGCGATGGCAAGAGGTAGACCCCCGTATTCTTCTGAGTTCCGGCGCCAGATGGTAGAGCTGGTGCGGTCCGG
>Ga0190265_10000110_pt1 | contig 86371 bp, 83 predicted proteins | sample Popmic124T_FD_133135 | JGI IMG/M metagenome (GOLD analysis project Ga0190265, IMG submission 133135) | Populus adjacent soil microbial communities from riparian zone of Indian Creek, Utah, USA - 124 T | ecosystem: Environmental > Terrestrial > Soil > Riparian zone | place: USA: Utah | collected... | reverse complement strand
GCGCTCCTCCTCGCTCAGCTCGATTTGGTGGCGGGCGGGGCGTGCCATCGCCAACAGATTCAGCGCCCCGCCCGGGACTCCTTCAAGAATTCAAGTCAGTACTTACGGCCGGGTCTACTAGCTTCCAAGTGGATCAAGGATGGCCGGCGGGCAGGCCGTCGCCCCGAAGCGTGCGGGCCCCGTTGAGGTAGTCCGCGGGGAAGCCGGTGATGTTGTCCGGCTTCCAATCGGCTTTTTCGCGGCTGCGGCGGGTCAGCTCCGGGGTTGCGGCCGAGCGACGATTGGCGCGCCCGTGTCGCCAGCCCTCGAGCGCGGCGTTGGCCTGCGCGAAGTCCGGTGGCCCCTCTCCCTCGGCCGGCCTGCGCGTCAGAAGCCGCCCCAGGTGCTCGGCCCTCGCCACCCGCGGCGCCTTCGACGCCATCCGCTCGACGGCGCCCGGCACGCCGAACCGCTCGAGGATCGTGCGAGTTATCGACGCGTGGTCGAAGACGGTGTGCGACACCGTGGCCGCCTCGACGAACGGCGAGACGACGAAGGCCGGGACGCGGACCCCGTAGGTGGGGAAGCTGGGCGCATCCTCCGGCGGCGCGGGGGGCGGCTGGTGGTCGTAGAAGCCACCATGCTCGTCATAGGTGATGAGGAGCATGGTGTCCTTCCAGCAGGGGCTCTCCGCCAGCGCCCGGTAGACCAGCATCACCAGCTCCTGCCCGGCGCGCACGTCGGATGGCGGGTGATCGTCGTTCGAGTTGGAATCGAGGATGCTGAGGTCGACGAAATTCGGATCGATCCAGGCGACGCTCGGCAGGTCGCCGTTAGCGGCATCCTCGATGAAACCGGTTCCGAGCTGGAGTTCGATCTCACCGTCCGCCTCGCGGACATCTACAGGCTCGATCGCGTGCTGGGCAACGCGCCGGAAGTGATCGTGATGGAAGGCCGCGTCCCTGTTAAGCCGATAGTTGCCGTCGACGAAGCGCAGGCTGCCGGGGTCCCACGAGTACCACCGCCAGGTGTCGGGGCTCTCGTCGTCCTCGAGCAGCCGGACGAACGACTCCAGATCGTAGAAGGGCTTGTCGCCGTCGAAGAGGCCCTCGCGCTCGGCGTCGCAGGCGCCCGCCACAGCGAACAGCCGGTTGGGCCAGGTCGCCGACGGGACGGAGCTGAACCACTGGTCGCAGACCAGGAACCGATGGGCGAAATGGTCGTAGACCGGCAGCTCCCGGTGGGTGTAGTAGCCCATCACCCGCTCCGGCTCGGCGACGTCGTTCGCCCTCGCGAAGCTCTCGATGAAGCCGTCCATCTTCCCCTCGCTGATCTGCTTGGCGATCTCCTCCTTGCCGTGCGGGGGATCCATCGACTTCGGGAACGCGGTCGACACCAGGTACTTCGGCTCGTGTTCCCCGCCGCCGTGGGCGATCGGCTTCGCGTGGCTGAGGCCGCGCACCTCGCTCTGACCGTCGAGGAGGTCGAGGTAGCCGAGCATGTGGTCGAACGATCGGTTCTCCATCATCAGCACGACGATGTGCTTCACCTGCCTGAGGTTCTCGAGGGCCAGTTGAGGAGTCACCTCGGCGTCGCCCGGACTGAGGGTGATGGGCGGAAGGCCGTCGCGCTTGGGCGGCGGATCGGCCGTGTCGACCTCTTCCTGCTCCCTCAGCCGAGCAACCGCGTGCCCCCAGAGGCTCGGCATACGAGCCGCCCACCCGAGGATGCCCCCGGACCGAGCCATGATGCCCTCGAACCTCCGCTTCCGCTCCCGCCCCTTGTCGGTCGTGGACCAGCGAGGTCTCGCCGGGTCTTTCCCCGCCGTCGCCTCGATCAGCCCACGCTCGGTCGCGTCTCTCACCCAGCGCACGACCTCGTCAGTCGTGAGCTCGGGGCCCTTGCGCCGAGGCCCCATCCTCATCTCGGACGAGACGGCGAGCTCGTGTATCGAGGACGGTGGGGCCTTCTCGATGGCGATCAGCAGCCAGCCGTCGAGGGAGTGGATCGGATTGGCCTCGTCGCCGCGGAGCTTTTCGACGGCCTGAGCCACCACCGGGATCATCCGAGCACCCTCCCGGCTCGCCTCCTGGCATCCCCGACGATCATCACGGTGGGCGATGCTATCCACTTTCACATTAAATAGGCTTTACATTCAACCCTCTTTGAGAAACGCCGTCTCCGGTCCCGCCGGGATGCTTCACGTCGAGCCGGCAATTCGAAGTAGCCCCCACTGCGTACTGTCCAGTTCGCGCAACTTCTTCGAGGATCGGACCGTGGAGGACGACATCCTCGACGGCATCGTTACGCGCCGCGCCGACAACGTTCGCACCACGAACCTCGACGGCATCGTCTTCACCAAAGAGATCTGCGACTTGGTCGAAACAGGGACCGCCGACACGTCGCCTTGGGTGCATGACCGGGCACTCGTGGACGGGGCCGACCTTACCAGTCCGGATGAGCTTGGAGAAGGGCTAAAACTGCTCAAGATCTGCTTGCTGCGAATAAGGAAGGAGCGCAACAAGCCAAAGTCGACATTTCAAGGACTGGCGGCCGTCGCGGGAGATGGGCGAGACCCAGGGTCCACGCCCGCCCCCGCTGCACAACTCTCTGTGGCGGCGGAACCCAAACCCGATTCTGCCGAGAAGAAACCTGCCGACGATGAAATCGGCGACGCGCAGAACAGGCGACCCGCCTGATCCGTCGCTGGAGGACGCCCATCCCAGGCTTAGGAGCCGCTTCCACACGCCTGCTCGCCCGTATATATAGCAGGGACTGTGTCTATACTCGATGCCAATGGGCAAGCACTTGGTGGACATCGACGAGGAGGCTCTGCGCACGGCGCGAGCGAAGCTAGGCAGTCGGACGATCAAGGACACCGTCAACCGCGCACTTCGCCAGGCCGGCGGTGAGCACCAGCGAGCGGTGAGGCGGCGCCTCGATCTGCTCGCCCGAGCCGATCTTGCTGAGCGCGAGCAGGCATGGCGCTGACCCACTTGCTCGATTCAAGCGTCCTCACGCGCCTACATCACGATCTCGTCCGCGAGGCCGTCGAGCCCCGTGCCGAGCGCGGTGAACTCGGCCGAGCCGGGATCAGCGATTTGGAGATTGGTTACTCGGCCCGCAGCGCCGCCGAGTGGGACCGGCTGGCGGAGGCGCTCCAGGCTTTCGAGCTGGTGGAGACGACGGCCAATCATCTGCAGCGCGCCCGGCAGGTCCAGCGTCTGCTCGCGGCCAAGCACCAGCGTGGCCGCAAGGTGCCCGATCTTCTGATCGCCGCAGCCGCTGAATCCCGCGGCGTGACCGTCCTCCACTACGACGCCGACTTTGATCGGATCGCTGCGGTCACCGGCCAACCCTGCGAGTGGATCGTGCCCGCCGGCTCGGTCGACTGACTGAGCCAGGCCAGACTTTCACTCGATTCAAGGGACCACGTTTCACTCGATTCAAGGGATCACGATTACTTCTCGTGATCCCCCATGTTCGAGCTTGAGCTGGCCCTCCGCGAATATTTCGCTTGATGACAAAAGCTGCCGTCAAAAGGCGACCGAGGAGAGGCCGGAAGGACCGTTCCAGAAACCCATGCGAGCCACTTCGGAGCCCCTTTCTGAGCCCGAGAGCCACTTCAAGAGCGGGCCGCCCTGCTTAAAAGGTGAGATTTGCAGGGAAACGGAATGGCGAGGGCCGGAATCGAACCGGCGACACCACGATTTTCAGTCGTGTGCTCTACCAACTGAGCTACCTCGCCTGGGCGGGCGCGCGGTGGTGGTCCGCGCAGTCGGAAGGCTAGCGTCCGGCGGGATCGGCGGCTGATTGCATTGGGGCGTGCGCGCGACTCGTGCAGCGCTGGGCATCGGAGCGGCGGTCGTCGCTGCGGCCGTCGCCGTCTCGGGAGCATCCGAAGTGGATCCGCGGACGCCGCCTGGGCTGCCGGGGTTGCCGCCGCCGTTTCTCGGCACCGCCATAGTGGGGCATGGGCGTGCGACTGCCGGGATCGATGCCTACGGAAGCGTCGTCGACCTGCGTGTGCCCGGGCCGGCCGGCCGAGCGCTGATCGCGGTCTCGCCGGAGAGGCAGGCTGCCGGCAGCGTGGCCGCGGGCAGCGGCATCGTGGCGCGGGCGAGTCCGGACCTCGGTTCGCCGCCGTTTTGGCGCGCCGACTCTGTCGAGCAGCGCTACCTGCCTGGCACCAACGTTCTCCGAACCATGGCGCGCTTTGGCGGCAGGAAAGCCGTCGTCCTGCGGTCGTTTGGTGGGCTGGCGGCAGCCAGCGCCGATCGGCGCTGGCTCGCCCGGGCACGGCCGCTCGCAGCCGAGGCCCCCGCCTGGGGCCGAGCGATGTACGAGCGCTCGCTTCTCGCCCTGAGAGCGATGACCGACCGGCGCACCGGGGCCGTCGTGGCTGGAGCGCGGGAGGGCTGGGCGTACGTCTGGCCGCGCGACGCCGGCGCCGTCGCGATCGCCCTCGCCGCGGCCGGCTACCGGCCCGAGGCTCGCCGAGTCGCGCGCTTCCTGCTCGGGCTCGACCTCGACGCCGCGGCACGGTTCAGCGGGACCGGCAAGCCCGTTGCGGGACGAGGGGCCCAGGGCGACGCTGCAGGATGGGTGGCGGCCGCCGTGCGGGCGGCCGGTCTGGATTGGAACGGGGTTCCACGCCAACCGAGGGTCGTGTCGACCGATCGCCCCCCGCGAGCCGTCGTGGCCGGCGAGTGGACCGACCTCGTCGACTACCAGGAGAAAGGTCCCGGTGACCATCTCGGCAACGCGATCGCCGCGGGCGTCGATTCACTTCGCATTCGCGAAGCATTCGCGAGCCGGCGCGGGCTGCTGCGCCGGGCCGGCGACCCGTCGTCCGGCCTCGACTCAGCCGCGGCGTGGGCCATGCGGCCGTTCTCACAACCTGGTCTCCACCCGGCCGTCAGCCGCACGCTGCTCAGCCTGACCGCCCACAGCAGCCGCTTCGGCCTCCTCCCCTCCGAGGACTGGGCTGGCGGCGACGATCCTTGGACGGCACCGACGGCCTGGACCGCCTGGAGCCTCGCCGCACTGTCGCGCCGCGACCGGCGTGCCGGATTCCACGCAACCGCCCGACGCGAGCGGCGCGCGGCTCTGCGCCTCGTAGCCGCTCTGCGCCGCGCCGCGACTCCGCTCGGCCTGCTGCCGGAGCGCGTCGACGCCCGCACCGGGCTCCCTCGCTCCACCACCCCCCTGGCCTGGTCGCACGCCTTCGCGATCCTCGCCCTCCGAGAGCTCTGGCCGGGACGTGCCGCGGCTTAGAGACACATATGGTCCTTTAGCCGCGGCACGTCGGGCATACTGGCTGTACGTCGGGCATGCGGAGAGGTTGGGGTCAGAGCGCAGCTCGCACCGCCTCGTCCGGCGTCGCGGCCGAGACGATGCCCGGCGCGGACTCCATCTGGCCCTCGCCGCTCAGCGTCCAACTGCGTAGGGCGACGACCGTACGACCGATCGCCCGGGCGAAGCCGATCTCCGAGAGCGTCCCCCACTCGCCGCCCACCGCAATCACCGCCTCGCCGGAGGAGACCACCGCGAGGTTACGTCCGTGTCCGATTCCGGTGGCGACGACATGGGTGCAGTGCGGGTTGGCGTCCTCGATCGAGGACGCCGGCACGATCCCGATCACGATGCCGCCGGCCTCCGCCGCCCCGCGCGCCGCCGCCTCCATCACGCCGCCGAGCCCGCCGCAGACGATGGTGACGCCAGCCTCGGCCAGCCGCCGTCCCACCTCCTCCGCCAATCGCCAGGTCTCCGAGTCCTCGTGGCAGCTACCACTGCCAACAACGGAAATCTGTCTTTCCCTGCCTCCCATTTCCCGTGGAGTCACGGTCGAAATCAGTGCGAGACCGGGGAGGTCGGGGACCAAGCGAGGTGACCACGAGACGGTTTCCGCGTAGCAGCGCTACGTGGGAACCGGGGAGGGGCCGCATCGCGCAGCGTCCCCGACCTCATCCGGGTCGCGATCATTTCGCCCGTGACTCCATCAGACGCATGAGCTCTAGCGCCCCCTCCTTGTGCAAGGGTTCGTTGAGGTTGCCGCACTTGGGGCTCTGCACGCAGGAGGGACAGCCGGACTCGCAGGGGCACTCGGCGATCAACCGCTCGGCGTCGCCGAGCAGTTGCTCGAAGCGCTCGTAGCCGCGCAGGGCGATCCCCACGCCGCCCGGATGTCCGTCGTAGATGAAGATGGTCGAGCGGCCGGTCTGGAAGTGGACGTTGGTCGAGAGGCCGCCAATGTCCCAGCGGTCGCACATCGCGATCAGCGGCAGCACCGCGATCTGCCCGTGCTCGGTGGCGTGCAGGGCGCCGAGCAGCACATCGGGGGGCAGCGCGCCGCTGAGCCGATCCGGCAGCACGTACCAGAGCGCCTGGGTGACGAAGTGCTGCTCGGGCAGCTCCAGGGCCACCACGTCGATCGGTTCCTGGTCGGAGATCGAGACCCGCTGGAAGGCGATCACCTGCTCGGTCACCGAGACCTCGCCGAAGTTCAGCTCGACCCCGGCAGTCTGCCGCTGCTCCCGGGTCCGCTCGATGTAGATCTCGGTCTCCTTTTTCGGCCGCGTGTACCAGTCGCCGTCGAAGCGGGAGACGATCGCCCGCCGTCCCTCTATGTCGAGTTGCTCGACCTCGTACGACCTTCCCAGGTGGAGGTAGACGGCGCCGGGGTGGATCGTCGTGAAGGCGCGCTCGGTCTCGACCAGGCCGAGCATCTCGCCCGAATCGCGTTCGATGACCGCTACCGAGTTGGCCGACGCCGAGCGCAGTGGGATCTTGCCGGCGACGAAGCCGCTGTCGCGCGGCAGCAGCCGGCCGCCGGACCGGCGCAACTCGCCGGCCGAGGTGAGGCGCTCGGCGCGCTCGCGCCACGCCGAGCCGAAGACCTCGTCGTCAGCGCCGCTCAGCGGCAGCTCGTAGGCAGCGGCGATCAGGTGGCGGGAGGCGATCTGCTCGCTTTCGTGGTCGAGGATCGCCGCCTCGACCGGCCTCCCTATGAACTCGTCGGGATGGCGGCAGAAGAACTGATCGAGCGCGTCCTGGCCGGCGACGTAGACGGCGAGGCCGCGCCGGCGGCGCCCCGCCCTCCCCCACATCTGACGCAGGCTGGCGACCGTCCCCGGGAAGGTGACGCAGATCGCCGCGTCGAGCTCGCCGATGTCGATCCCCAGCTCGAGCGCGTCGGTGGCGACCACCGCGAGCAGGTCCCCCGCCGCCAGCCGCGCCTCGATCTCGCGCCGCTGCTGCGGCGTGTAGCCGCCGCGGTAGGGGGCGATCCTCTCCGCCAGCTCGGGCTTGCCGCGCGCCTCCAGGCCGTCGCGCGCGAAGCGCTGGATCAGCTCGATCCCGCGCCGGCTCTTGAGGAAGCAGATCGTCCGCACGCCCTGGGAGACCAGCTCGGCCAGCAGGTCGGCCGCCTCTGAGAGCGACGAGCGGCGCGACCCGCTCGCCTTGTCGATCAGCGGCGGGTTCCACATCGCGATCTCGCGACCGGTGCGCGGCGCCCCGTCGTCGTCGACCAGCTCGAACGGCGTGCCGACCAGCCGCTCGGCCAGTTCGACCGGGTTGGCGATCGTCGCCGAGGCGAGCAGGAAGCGCGGCTCGCTGCCGTAGGCGCGCGCCACCCGGCGCAGCCGCCGCAGCACGTTGGCGACGTGCGAGCCGAGCACGCCGCGGTAGGTGTGCGCCTCGTCGACGACGACCCAGCCGAGGTTGGCGAGGAAGTCGCCCCAGCTCTTGTGGTTGGGGAGCACCCCGACGTGGAGCATGTCCGGGTTGGTGAGGACGAGGTTGTTGCGGCGGCGGATCGCCGGCCGCTCCTCGCGTGGCGTGTCGCCGTCGTAGATCGCCTCGCGCAGCCCCGGCGGCCGCAGCGCGGCGAGCTTGCGCGCCTGGTCCTGGGCCAGCGCCTTGGTCGGGTAGAGGTAGAGGGCGCGCCGCTTCGGGTCGCGGGCGATCCCGTCGAGGACCGGCAGGTTGAAGGCGAGGCTCTTGCCCGAGGCGGTGCCGCTGGTCAGGACCAGGTTCGAGTGGGCCGCGGTCTCCAGCGCCTGGCGCTGGTGCGAGTAGAGGCGCTCGATCCCGGCCGCGCGCAGCGCCTCGACCAGACCGGGGTCGAGCGAGCCGGGCATCGCCACCGGCTTCGCCTGGCGCTCCTGCTCGGAGCTCTCGGCGACGATGCGGCCGTCGCGCCGTGCGGGGTCGATGGCGATCGCCCAAGGAGTCTCCAAGAGACTCTTGGCGGTCACGACCAACCCCTACGATCGTTCAATGACGCGCTTGAGGCGTCGCCAGGCACAGTGCTCGCGCTGACGCGCGCGCACTGTGCCTTCGGCGCTCGGAGGATTGTGAGGGGAGCGCCCTGTTTGGTGCATAAGCCGGCGGGGACGACCGAGGCCGCCGGATTGCCGCGAGCTGGGTCTGTCATTTGACGATCCTGCCCGCCACGCGCACCGCCTGCAGCGAGCTGCGGTCGTGGATGCGGAGGATGTCGGCGCCTCCGCGCACCGCCAGCGCCACCGCGGCGACCGTGCCCCACTCGCGCTCGCCGGCGGGAGGGCGCTCCAGCCAGGAGCCCGCCAGCACCGCGCCGACGAAGTCCTTGCGCGAAAGCGACACGTACAGCGGCAGCCCCAGCTCGCGCAGCTCGCCGAGCCGCCGCAGGATCTGGAGGTCCTGCTCGACGGTCAGGTCGAAGTCGAGTCCGGGGTCGATGGCGATCTGCTCCTCAGTCACACCAAGGTTCCGGGCCGCCTCGACTCTCCCCCCGAACCAGGACCTCAGATGCTCGACGACGTCGTCGTACTCGCGCGCCGGGTGCTCGACCCGCGGCGGCGCCTCGATGTGCATCAGCACGTAGCCGCAACCGCTCGCGGCGACCAGCTCGTACATCTCCTCCGAGCCTCCGGAGATGTCGTTGACGGCCACGGCCCCCGCGGCGAGCGCCCGCCGCGCCACCTCGACCGAGAAGGTGTCGGCCGAGACCGGCACGCCCGCCCCGGCGAGTCCTTCGATCGCCGGGATCAGCGCCGCCGCCTCGACCTCGGGATCGACAGGAGGCCCCTCCCGCGCCGCCACGGCCCCGATGTCGAGCATGTCGAAGCCGGCCTCGACCAGCGCCAATCCGTCGGCGATCGCCCGCTCCGGCGTCCCGCTCCGCGCCCCCTCGAACATCGAGTCGTTGGTGACGTTGACGATTCCCGCGGCGACCGGCTGCTCGAAGCTCAACTCGCGGTCCGACAGTCGCCAGATCATCGAGACGATCCTCTGCGGGTGGCGCGGTGGCGGGAGCCCCCGATAGCGGAGGGCGCGCGAGGCGTGTCCGAGCACATGGGGGAGGGCCGCCGCGACAGGACCCGCAGCCGAATGGCATCGTCCATCCGGCTACCGTAGCGACCGCACCCATGGCACTGCGATGCGTCTACGTCGATCTCGACGGCACCCTGCTCGGCAAGGGCAGCTCGCTCTTCCGCGACGCCGAGGGCGGCTTCTCGCTGGCCCAGGCGCGCGGCCTCGAGGCCTGTCACCGAGCCGGGGTCGAGGTCGTGATCATGTCGGGGCGACGAGAGCCGCAGGTTCACGAGGCCGCCCGCCTGATGGGCCAGACCTCCTACATCTACGAGGCCGGCTGCGCTTTCGCGATCGACGGCGAGACGACGCTGCTTACCGGCGACCTCGTCCCCGACGAGGAGGGGACCGTCTACGAGAAGATCGAGCGGCGCGGGATCCCGAAGCTGCTGTTCGCGCGCTTTGAAGGACGCCTCGAATACCACTCACCCTGGCACCACGGCCGCGTCCTCTCCCACCTCTTCCGCGGCAAGGTAGACGTCGGCGAGGCGAACGAGCTGCTCGGGACCGCAGGCCACGGCGACCTGCGCCTGCTCGACAACGGCGCGATCGCCCGCGAGATGCCCGCGATCGAGGGCCCCACCCACGCCTACCACCTGGTCCCGAAGATGGTCAGCAAGGCCAACGCCGCCACTGCCCACGCGCGGGCCCGGGGCTACGACCCTGCGGACTGCATCGCCGTCGGCGATTCGGTCGAGGACCTCGAGGTCGCCGCCGCCGTCGGCCGCTTCTTCGTCGTCGCCAACGGTCCCGAGCGCGATCCTGGCCTGCGCGGCGCGCTCTCCGCCTGGGACAACGTCACGGTCACCGAGGGCGCGATGGGCGACGGCTTCTACGAGGCGGTCGTCTCGAGCCTGGTCGAAAGTCGCTGAGGCCCTCGGCCGATGGATCGATCTCCCACCGTTCTCGTCGGTTTTCGACCCCTCGGCGATAGCTAGTATCGGCCCTGGCCGACCTCGACCGCAGGAAGGAGCACCCGCTTGTCACAGGAGAGCGAGACCGTCGCCGAGCAGGAGTACCTGGAGACGATGTTCTGGCTCGAGGAGGCCGGGCTGCCGATGACCGGTGCCAACATCGCCCGGGCGATGCAGCTCTCGCCCCCCACCGTCCACGAGATGGTCGGGCGACTGGTCGACGACGGCTACGTGGGGCGCAACTCCGACAAGTCGCTCGACTTCACCGAGTCCGGACGCGAGCACGCGAGCCACATCGTCCGCCGCCACCGGATGATCGAGCGCTTCCTCACCGACGTCCTCGGCATCCCCTGGGACGAGGTGCACGAGGAGGCGGAGCGGATCGAGCACGCGATGTCGCCTGTCCTGGAGGAGCGGATGCGGGCGGCGATCGGCGACGCGACGACCTGCCCCCACGGCCATCCGATCGTCGAGGGCGCGCGCGAGCGCGGCTCGCTGCTCGCCGACGTCGAGGTCGGCGCCGCGGTCCACGTCCTGCGCTTCGAGAACGAGGCCGAGGAGCTCCTCCACTACCTGAAGGACGCGGGGCTGCACCCGGGCCTGGAGGGCAAGGTGGAGAGCTCCGACGAGGAGGGCGTGACAATCGTCTCCGCCGACAGCTCGCATCAGGTCTCCCGCAGCGTCGCCGAGACGGTCTCCGTCCGCGCCGATCCTGCGCCACCGCCGCGCGCGGCGATCCCGGAGCAGCTGGTGCTTTCTTCAGACCGTTATGGGCGCTGAGGCCGACCCCGGTAGGGCTGGAACGTCTTGTACTTTTCCGCGGGAGGCTGACGGACAGCCACCAACCGCCTTCGGAAAAAGTTAAGTGGAAGTCCTACGGGATCGGCCCTAGGCCGCCGAAACGGTCCGCACTCGCTCAAGCGCGCGGGCGATTCGGGCGACACCCTCCGGGATGCGGTCCGGGGGCACGCTGGCGAAGGAGAGACGGAGGCTGCTCTCGCCGCCCTCGATCATGAAGTCGGGGCCGGCGACGAAGGCGACGCCCTCGCCCTTCGCCTCGGCCAGCAGCGCCGGCGTGTTGGTGCCAGCGGCGAGATCGAGCCAGAGGAAGTAGCCACCCTCGGGAACGACGAACTCGGCCTCGGGGATCTGCCCGCGGAGCGCCTCGACCAGCGCGTCGCGGCGGTCGCGCAGAGCACCCCGGACGAATTCGATGTTGGCGTCGAGCCCGCCCGAGCGGCAGAGCTCGAGGACGACCGCCTCGGCCAGCATGTTGGGGGAGATGTAGGTCTCGTTGGCCCGCTTGGCGAGCTTGGCGATCTCCTCCCCCGGCCCAGCCAAATAACCGACCCGGACGCCGGGGCTGACCGTCTTCGAGAAGGACGAGGCGTGGACGACGCGCCCCGCATCGTCGATCGAGAGCATCGTCTCCAGCGCCTCGCCCTCGAACGGAAGCTCCCGGTAAGGATCGTCCTCGAACAGCCAGAAGCCGTGCTCGGCCGCCAGCTCTACCAGCCGCACCCGCTTCTCGGCCGAGAGCGTGCAACCGGCCGGGTTGTGGAAGTTGGGGATGACGTGAGCGAGCTTGATCGGACCCTCGCCGAGGGCCGCCTCCAGCGCGTCGACGTCGATGCCGTCGGCCTCCAGCCGCACCGGCACCAGCTCGACCCCCAGCCGCTGCAGCATCAGCAGCGTGCGGTCGTAGGTCGGCTGCTCGACCACGACCCGGTCGCCGGCCTCGAGCAGGTGCTCGAACAGCATCCACCCGGCCTCCAGCGAGCCGTTGGCGATCATCACCTGGCCGGCGTCGATCTCGCCGTGCCGCTCGGCGACCCACTGACAGAGCCCGGGATGCCCGATCCCAGTCCCATAGGAGAGCGCTTTCTGCCAGTCCTCGGAGAGCGCCGCCGCCGCCGCGTCCTTCACCGCGTCCTTGGGAAGGATGTCCGCGCTAGGCGCCCCGCGGGCAAACGAAATCGTGTCCTCAGCCATCGCTCCGACCCTAGCAACGCCCCAAGCAGCGGGCATCCCAAGCGTCGGAGCCCGCCCCAGGGGGAAGAGATCGCTTGCGTGTGAGCTTAGGGTCCACATGCGACCCAAACCTCACACGAGTCCGGTGGATGTCCGCGTGGAGTCCCAGCTGGAGCGGGAATGGGCCGTGCTGGCGCTCGCCGATCGCCAGCACGGCGTCGTTTCGCGGCGTCAACTCGAAAGGCTCGGGCTGGGCACCGAGGCGATCAAGAAGCGGCTCCGCACGGGGCGTCTGCACAGCGTCCACAGAGGCGTCTATGCCGTCGGCCATAACCGCCTCAATATGCGTGGCAACTGGCTCGCGGCCGTGCTGGCCTGCGGCGATGGGGCCGTCCTCAGCCATCGAAGCGCGGCGGCGCTCTGGGGCTTGATGCGAGCGCGATGGTCGCCGGTCGAGGTGACGAGCGCTCATGGGCGGATGGGAAGAGATGGGATTTACCTCCATCGCTCGCCGATGAGCGATGACGAACGTACGGTCGAGAGCCGGATTCCCGCGACCTCCCTACCGCGGACGCTGCGCGACCTGGCGGAAGTCGTCGACGAGGACCGGCTGAGGCGAGCCTTCGAGGAGGCGGACCGGCTGAAGCTCCTGCGCATGCCGGCGCTGGAGCAGGTCTGTGAACGGGCGGGGAGGCGCAAGGGCATTCCCGCCCTTCGACGCCTGATCGCCACCGCGCGTGAGCCGGTCACGACCCGCTCCCCGTTCGAGAACCGCTTTGCCGAGTTCTACCGTGAGCACCTCGGCGACCTCCCCACACCCCGCACCAACGTCTTGATCCTCGATCACGAGGTCGACGCCTATTGGCCACCGCAGCGCCTTGTAGTCGAGATGGACAGCTGGGAATTCCACGGCCACCGCGCAGCCTTCGAGCGCGACCGAGCCCGCGACGCGGCCCTCCAAGCAGCCGGCTACCGAGCGATCCGCCTCACGCACCGCCGTTTGAAAGCCGAACCGGACGCGGTCGCCACCCAGCTACGTGCCTTACTCGCGGTCAAGGCCAACGGCGGATGACGCAATCCGTTCCAACTGCCGAATACTCCTTCCGCTCCTCGACTCCCACCCGCCTGGGTTCTACCCCCGCAGCGTCTCGACCGCGATCCGCGCCGTCTCGGTCGGGCTTTCGCCGACCCGCACGCCCTTCGCCTCGAGCGCTTCCTTCTTCGCCTGCGCGGTGCCGGACGACCCGGAGATGATCGCCCCGGCGTGACCCATCTGCTTGCCGGGCGGCGCCGTGAAGCCAGCGATGTACGCGACCACGGGCTTGGAGATCTCAGTGGCGATGAACTCGGCCGCCCGCTCCTCGGCATCGCCGCCGATCTCGCCGACCATCACGATCAGCTCGGTCTCGAGATCCGCCTCGTACAGGGTGAGGACGTCGATGAAGTCGGAGCCGACGATCGGGTCGCCGCCGATCCCGACGATCGAAGAGTTCCCCTCGCCCGCCTGCTTCAGCTCGTTGCCGATCTGGTAGGTCAGCGTGCCCGACTTGGAGACGACGCCGATCTTGCCCGGGTCGAAGAACTGGGCGGGGATGATCCCGACGTTGGCCTTGCCCGGCGAGAGGACGCCGGGGCAGTTCGGCCCGATCAGTCGCACGCCCGCCTCCTTGGCCTTCCAGTAGGTCTTCAGCATGTCGAGCACCGGGATTCCCTCGGTGATCGCGATCACCGTCTGGACGCCCGACTCGATCGCCTCGTCGATTGCGGTCGCGGCGAAGCGCGCCGGCACGAAGATCATCGAGGTGTTGGCGCCCGCCTCCTGGACCGACGCTTCGATCGAGTCGAAGATCGGCACCCCCTCGACGTCCTGGCCACCCTTCCCGGGCGTGACGCCCGCGACGAGGTCGGTCCCGTAGGCGCGGTTGCGCAGTCCGTGGAAGGAGCCCTCGCGGCCGGTAAGCCCGGAGACGACCAGGCGCGTGTCGTTGCCGACGACGATGCTCATGACAGGTCCGCCCGCGTGCCGTGCTTTGGCTCGCTCGTACCCATGACCACCGGCGATCTCACTCGCTCGCTCCCGCGTCGGCTGCGGGCGTGCCGTCTGCAAGTTCAACGACCTTCTGCGCGGCGCCGAGCATCGTCTTCTCCTGGTGCAGGTTGGGAAGGTCGGCGCCGGCGAGGATCTCCAGCCCCTGCTCGGAGTTGGTGCCGTCGAGCCTGACCACGAGCGGCAGCTGCAAGTCGAGCTGCGCGGAGGCCTCGACGATCCCCTTGGCGATCTCGTCGCAGCGAGTGATGCCGCCGAAGATGTTGAAGAGGATCGCGCTGACCTTGTCGTCGGAGGAGATCACGGTCAGCGCGTCGACGATCGCCTCCGCCTTGGAGCCGCCGCCTGCGTCGAGGAAGTTCGCCGGCGCGCCGCCCGCCTGGGCGACGACGTCGAGGGTGGACATGCAGAGCCCGGCGCCGTTGGCGAGGATGCCGACGTTGCCATCGAGCTTGACGTAGGTGAGGCCTTTCTCACGCGCCATCGCCTCCTGGGGGTCCTCGACCGACTCGGCGTCGATCGCGGCCAGCTCCTCATGCCGGTAGAGGGCGTTGTTGTCGATCGTCACCTTGGCGTCGAGCGCGACCACTTCGCGCCCCGCGGTGACGATCAGCGGGTTGACCTCGATCAGCGTCGCGTCCTCGGCCATCGCGACCTCGGCCAGCTTGGCGAGCACAGCGGCGGCTTCCTCGCGCACATCCTCGTCGAGCCCCGCGTCGTCGACGATCGGCCGCGCCGCGGCGGCATCGAAGGGAAGGCTCGGATCGATGTGGCGCTTGACGAGCGCCTCGGGGTCCTCCTCGGCGACCGCCTCGATGTCCATCCCGCCCTTGGCGGAGACCATCGCCAGCAGCTTCTTCTCGCCGCGGTCGAGGATGACCGAGGCGTAGTACTCGGAGGCGATCTCGGAGCCGCCCTCGATCCAGACCCGGTCGACCCGGAAAGGCCCCTCGCCGCGCGGCCCGCGGATGTCCATGCCCAAGATCGCGTCTGAGTGCACCCGCGCCTCCTCGCGGTCGGCGGCGATCTTGATCCCGCCCGCCTTGCCGCGACCGCCGATCAGCACCTGGGCCTTGATCGCGCAGGGGTAGCCGATCCGCTCGGCCGCCTCCGCTGCCCCGTCGACGGTCGTCGCGACCTCGCCGCTCGGCACGGCGATGCCGTGCGTCGCGAACAGCTGCTTGCCCTGATACTCGAGGAGGTCCATGTCGGCGCGCGCCGTGGGGCGCGGGCGGCAGCCTATCCGACCGGCCAAACAGCCGGACCCCCGGCTCGGCGGGCGCTTGGCATAATGCGCCGCCGCGTGAGCCCGAGCGAGTCCCGCTCGCAATCCGATGACTTACGGGACTCGCGAAGCGAACACTCTTATGCCCCTTCCAGCTCTCAAAACCATCAAATGGGTGACCACCGACTGCTATGGCACCCTGATCGACTGGGAGAAGGGGATCCTCGAGGCCTGCAGGAAAGAGGCGGAGAAGGACGGCTTCAGCTTCGAAGAGGGGCCGTTTCTGGCCCGCTTCATGGAGGTCCAGGCCGAAATCATGGCCGGCTCCTACGAACTGTACGCCGAGGTCCTGCGCCGCACGATCGTCAAGGTCGCCCGAGAGGTCGGCTGGGAGATCGAGCCGTCGCGCGCCCAGTTCCTGCCCGACAGCGTCGCCTACTGGCTGCCCTTCCGCGAGGCGAACGCGGCGATGGACCGGCTCGGCAAACGCTACGAGATCGGCATCGTCTCCAACATCGACGACAAACTGCTCGGGATTTCCCGCCGCCATCTGCGCACCGAACTCGACCTCGTCGTCACCGCCCAGCAGGTGCGCAGCTACAAGCCGGACCCGGTCCATTTCAAAGAGTGCGCGCGGCGGATCGGGGGCAAGAAAGGCTGGGTCCACATCGCCTCCAACTACACGACCGACGTCGCGCCGCTGCTGAAGATGAATGTGCCGGTGATCTGGGTCAACCGCCACGGCGAGAAGCTCGAGGGGCGCAAAGCCCCCTCCGCGACGGTAAAAAACTTCCGCGACGCGGCGAAAAAGCTCGGCGCGTCCTGAGCGCGGCGCCCTTCGCGACTCGCCGCGTCCTGAGCGTCATCTAGCGTTTCGCAACTTAGCCGGCGGCTACGGGTTCGTCTCTTAGCCGGCCGGGGAACGTTTGTGCGTCTACCGAGCAACATCCGCGCGCTCCCGAGCGCCCGCCTGCCGATCGCGGGGGGACTGCTCGCCCTGCTCTGCGCTTTGACGCTGGGCATCGGCCCGCTACGAGTCGCCGAGGCGGAAATCCCGCCTCCATACACCGGCGGGGCGCCGCCCAACTTCGTCGTCATCCAGACCGACGACCAGACGCTCGACAGCCTCTACGCGACCTTCAGCGCCTTCCCCGGCGCCGCCGAGACGCGGGCGATGCCCAACACGCTCGACCTGATCGCCAAACGGGGCATGACGTTCAACCGCTACTACGTCCCCTATCCCCTCTGCTGCCCCTCGCGGGTCAGCCTGCTGACTGGCCGCTACGCCCACAACCACAACGTCAAGGGAAACGTCCAGCCCAATGGCGGCTTCACCGGCTTCAGCTTCCGCGGCGCGATGACCCACAACGTGGCCATGTGGCTGGCGACCGCCGGCTACCGCACGATCCACGTCGGCAAGTTCCTCAACGGCTACGGCGACGAACCGTACGACAACGGGCTCACCGTGCCGCCCGGCTGGCACGCCTGGTACTCGATCCCGAAGGCCGACACGACCCACTATTACTACGGCTACAGCCTCAACGCCAACGGCCAGATCGTCGGGCCCTACGGCGACCCCGGCAGCTGGGAAACGCGCGAATACATGGTCCGTGACGACTTCGGCTGCCCGTTCGCCCCGACCAACGGCCTTCCCTGCTTCTACCTCACCGACAACCTCACCAACATCGCGACGGCCGAGATGCTGGCGACGCCGTCCGAACAGCCCTTCTTCGTGCAGCTTGACTACACGGCTCCGCACGGGGACTTCCGGCGCCCCGCCGGTCCCGAGCCGGCGCCCCGCCACTACGACTGGTTCAGGGGGGCGCGCCTGCCCCATGACCGCTCCGAAGGGTTCGACGAGGGAACCGTCACCGACAAGCCGCGCTTCATCCGCGACGCCCCACACCTGACGCCCAACGAGAAGCGCACCTACCGCGTCTATTACCAGAAGCAACTGGACTCGCTGCGCGCGGTCGACGACGGCGTCAAGCAGGTGATCGGGGCGCTGTCGTTGATGGGCCGGCTCAAGAACACGTACGTGCTCTTCCTCTCCGACAACGGATTCTTCTTCGGCGAGCATCGCCTCCTGGGCGGCAAGTTCCTCGCCTACGAGCCGGCTACCCACATGCCCTTCCTGATCCGCGGACCCGGCATCGAGCCGGGCAGCTCGACCGGTGAGCTGGCCGCGAACATCGACATCGCGCCGACCCTGCTGGAGCTGGCCGGGGCGGAAGCCGACAAGAGCATCGACGGGCGCTCGCTGGTTCCATACCTGGAAGATTTCGAACTGCGCACTCGCCGTCCGATCCTGTTCGAGTCCTTCGTCGAGACGAGCGACGTCGAGGCTCAGGGGGCGATCTCCGCCTCGCCCTCCTCCGCGCCGTCCTCTTCGGCTGCGCGCAACGGGGGTGGGGCGACGGCCTCCTCGGGGGGCGGCGCGACCGCCTCGCTGCTGGCGCCGCCCAAGGACTACGCCGGAATCCGGCTCGGCCCCTACAAGTACATCGCCTGGCCGACCGGCGAGAAGGAGCTTTACAACATCAACCGCGACCCCTACGAGCTCAACTCGCTGCACAAGGTCCCCAACTTCTTCCCGATCCGCAACTTCCTGCACAGGCAGATGAAGCGGCTGATCGATTGCGTCGGCAGCGTCTGCCGCGAAGTGACGCCGAAACTTCCGCTCACCAAGATCGAGTTCCAGCGCCTGCAGGCCCAGAAGCAGCGGGAAGTACGGGAACGGGAACGGGAACGGGAAAAAGCCCGGCGCGAACGCGAACGTAAACGCTAGCGTCCGGCGCAATCGCCGACCGCTTGCACGCTGGGCGATGTCGTATCCCCGACGGGAGGGGCGGGGGTCCCCCTCTCCTACGCCTAACACCCGCCTGTGGCGGGTGTAATTCAGTGCCCCTTCGGGGCAGATATCACTCCGCGGTGCCGGGGAGGCTAGGGAGAGGGGGACCGCCGCCCTCCTCACCGCTACTCGATTACCGCTAGTACGTCGCCGCTGGAGACGGCGGCGCCTTCGGCGGCATTGAGGGAGGTGACTTTGCCCGAGCGGTGGGCGGCTATCTCGTTCTCCATCTTCATCGCCTCTATGACGCAGATCAGGTCGCCCTCGGAGACCTCGGCGCCCTGCTCTACGGCTACTTTGAGGACGGTGCCTTGGAGCGGCGAGGGGAGGGACTCGCTGGAGGCGCTGCCGCCCCCACCCGACTTGCGCTCGCGCTTAGGTGGCCGCTTGCCGCCTGCCGCGGGTGCCGCGGCGGCGCCTCCCGCCTCGCCGACGACCTTGACGTCAAAGAGCTTGCCCGAGACCTCGACCTTGTAGTCACGGGTGACGACCTCGACGTCCTCATCGTCGGCGGGGGGCGCCGCAGCCTCCGCTGGCGCCGTCGACTTCAGCCACTCGCGGTCCTCCATCAGGTCGCGGCAGGTCTCGCCCTTTGCCCACTGCTCGGCGGCGAGGATCGCGCTGTGGAAGGGGATCAGCGTGGTCAAGCCGCCGACCTCGTCCTCGCCGAGCGCCCGCAGCATCCGCCGCGTCGCGTGGTCGCGGTCGACGTCCCAGACGATCAGCTTGGCGACCATCGGGTCGTACATCGGGGTCACCTCCGAGCCCGCCTCGACGCCCGAGTCGACCCGTACGCCAGGGCCTGCCGGCTCGCGGTAGGTCGAGATCGCCCCCGGTGCCGGCGCGAAGTTCTTGTGGGCGGCCTCGGCGTTGATCCGGCACTCGATCGCGTGGCCGCGCAGCTCGACCTCGTCCTGGGAGACCGAGAGCGCCTCACCGGCGGCGACGAGGACCTGCTCGCGGACGATGTCGATCCCGGTCACCATCTCGGTCACACAGTGCTCGACCTGGACCCGCGTGTTCATCTCGAGGAAGAAGTACTCGTCTCCGACCTGCAGCCCCTCGACCGTGCCGGCCGAGCGGTAGCCGACCGCGGCGGCGGCGTCGGTGGCGATCTTGCCGATCCGCTCGCGCATCTCGGCGTCGACGTGCGGGCCCGGGGCCTCCTCGATCACCTTCTGGTGACGGCGCTGTATCGAGCAGTCACGCTCGCCGAGGTGGATCACGTTGCCGTGCGAGTCGGCCAGTACCTGGACCTCGACGTGGCGCGGGTCCTCCAGGTAGCACTCGACGTAGACGCGGGCGTCGGAGAAGAACTTCTCGCCCTCGCGGGCGGCCCCCTCGAACGCCTCCTCGAGGTCGTCCGGGGTCATCGCCACGCGGAAGCCCTTGCCGCCGCCGCCGCCCGCCGCCTTGCAGGCGACCGGGTAGCCGGCGTCGTCGGCCTGCTGCCGTGCCTCGTCGAGGTCCTTCGCCGGCGCGGTGGCGCCGGGGACGATCGGTACCCCGGCCTCGGCCATGATCTCCCTCGCCCGCGTCTTCGACCCCATCGCCTCGATCGCCTCCGCGGGCGGGCCGATGAAGACGATCCCGGCCTCGGCGCAGGCACGGGCGAAGTCGGCGTTCTCGGCGAGGAAGCCGTAGCCGGGATGGATCGCCTCGGCCCCGGCCTGCTTGGCCATCTCGACGATCTTGGCGACGTTTAGGTAGCTCTCGGCCGGTACCGCGGGGCCGATCAGGAAGGCCTCGTCGGCCTCGCGCACGTGCGGCGCGTCGCGGTCGATCTCCGAGTAGACGGCGACCGAGCCGATCCCCATCTCCTTCAGCGTCCGCGCGACCCGGATCGCGATCTCGCCGCGGTTGGCTATCAGCACCTTCTCGAACACGGCGGCGCAGTCTATTTATGCAGCCCACCGCTGTCTCTTCGACCGCGAATACCGACCCATGAGCTAGATGACCAGGAATCGCATCCGCTCGGGAGGAGTGACCGTGTCCAGCAACTCGAAGATCAGGTCGCCGTAGCGGGAGGCGTGCTGCAACGCCAGCTTTCGGTTGTCGCTATCACCGAACTCGGCGAGCAGATCCGCTTCGGGACGTTGCACTTGCTCCAAGAACTCGGCGTAGACGGTTGCAAGCTCATCCACAAGCGCGGCCGCCTCCTCTCCCTTTGTGCGCAGTCGTTCGAATCGTTCGGAGGGGGTGACCCGACAAAGGCCGAATACCTGCTCAGCCGTAACCGGCTCGGGCATGGCACTCAGATTGCTCACCATCGAGAAGCACGTCGCCAGACGACTGACCTTCAGCTTGTAGTTCTTCAGGGCGCTATCAGCCTTCTTTAGCTCGAGCTCTTCGCCGGTAAGCGGCAGAAGCTTGAGCCGATGGTGCTCGTAATTGAGGGTCAAGGTTCTCCAGAAACGCAGGATGTCGTTGAGGAGGAATATCGGGAGAAAGTCCTCCTCATGGTCGTCGAAGTCCCGAAAGTAAAAGCCGATGATGCGCTTGAGGAGCGACTCATACACCGCCTCGTCATGAAGCGGCTGGCTCTCCAACAAAAGAAGCATGCGCGCGGTGAAGGCGTTGAGCGAATCGTCCCTTGGGCTGCCGAGCACCTGCTCCATCTCGCTCACATATAGGACTTCCAGATACCGTCCGTCGCCGGAAAAGGGAGGAAAGCCCATCTCCTCGGTGGTTTCGATCAAGCGCGCGGACAGCCTCACGAAGGTCGTCCAAGGTATGCGCTGGGACTCGTCAGCTCCGTCGTAGAGGAAGAAGAGATCGATGTCAGACCCGGCCCAAGCCTCGAGCCGGCCAAAAGATCCGGTGGCATAGACGCAGAGCGGGTGACCGTCGAGCAGGGGCTCCGCGTTCAGCTTCTTGCCGAGTTCTCTAAGACGGTCCAACGAGTAATCTCGGGGGGTGCCGTTCACGCCGATCAGAATATGGGCTTCCCCGGCGACGTCCGCTGCAGCTTCCATTATTCCGGCGCGATGACTGAATCCAAGAATCGCCCGGACTTCTACATCTCGGCGGACGTCGAGACTGACGGGCCCGTTCCCGGACGCTTCTCTCTGCTGTCCTTTGGCCTGACGGTCGTCGGGACTTTCAACGCGAACGTATTTAAGCCGTGGACCGAACCGGATAGGACGTTCTACCGAGAACTCAAGCCGATTTCCGATAATTATCAGGAGGAGGCGCTGGAGGTCAACGGGCTGGATCGAGAGCGGTTGATGATCGAAGGCGAGGATCCTCAGGAGGCAATGACCGCTGCAGCCGAATGGGTCAAGGCAAGGAGCGATGGATACAGACCGATATTGGTTGCGTATCCCGTTGCCTTCGATTGGGCTTTTCTATATTGGTACTTCGAGAGCTTCGCTGAGGGAGGTTCGCCGTTCGGTCACTCGTCATGTCTCGATATTCGGACCCTCTATCAAGCCGTGGCGGGCACTGTCTTCGATCGGTCTGGAAAGTCCGCGATGCCTGCGTTCTTGAGACCCGCGTCCCCGCACACGCATAACGCGCTAGACGATGCCATTGAGCAGGGGGAGTTGTTCGCGAACCTGATGGGATGGGCGATACGCAGACGGGCACATGTTCGACAGACCGAGCGTGCCGGCGACACTGAGCCGGCCTGGCTCATGCCGCACATCACGCCGATCGCTTGATCTCCAAGCCGACCTCAAGCCACCAGTAGCGGCGGTTTAATTTGATCGAGTTGCAGAGCCATTCGACTGTGTCCGATGGGCAGTTAGCGCCCGTCGGAGTCGTGGAAGAAGCCGCAAAGGCGGGTGTAACCACCCTTGCGTTGAGTGACCATGATGCGATTGCTGGGGTTGCTGAGGCGGCTGAGGCTGCTGAGCGGGTTGGGATGGAGTTGGTACCCGCTATCGAGATGTCCTGCGTGCATGAGTATGCGGAAGACCTGCATGTGTGCGGGTACTGGATTGATGTCGGGACTATTGCTCCTGCCTGTGAGCGGGCTCAGCATGAGCGGGTTACCCGGGCCGGGGAGATCGTCGAGAAGCTTCGGGGGGAGGGGTTCGATTTGCATCTGGAGGATGCGGTGCGGGAGGCCGGGGACGCGCTCTCGATCGGGCGTCCTCACATCGCTCGTGCGGCAGGGGCTACGGGTGACCTCGGGCCCTTCTTCGAGGAGTACCTGGTGCCCGGCGCCAAGGCCTTCGTGCCGCGCCGCTGGCCGACCGCCGAGCAGGCGGTCGAGGTGATCCACCAGGCTGGCGGCGTCGCCGTCGTGGCACATCCCTACTGGGACATTTCGGAGCCGGCCGAGGTCGACGATTTGATCCGCGCCCTCGACGTCGACGGCGTCGAGACCTTCTATCCCACCCACAGTAAGGAGCAGACGGCCCACCTGCTCGAGCTATGCGACGAGCTCGACCTCATTCCCACCGCCTCATCCGACTACCACGGCCCAACCCACAAGACCTTCGCCAAGTTCGGCGCCTACGACACCTACGGCCTCGCCGAACCGCGGGTGCCGCCGAAGCCGGGAGCATGAGGCTGGGGCGGCCGGCAGCCCTGGTCCCGCCCCTGCTCTGCGCCGCGCTCGTCCTCTGCTTCCCCGCCAACGCTTCGTCGCCAATCGAGCCGCCGATCCACGACTGGCTCATCCCCCATGGCACCGAGCGCCGCGACCAAATGGCCGCCTACTCGAAGCGCCACTACGGCAAGCCCGAGTGGCGCCTGCGCCGGGTCGAGTTGATCGTCGAGCACATGGCCGCGACCACGAGCACCAGAGCGGTCCACGACACCTTCGCCGCCAACCGACCCGACGTCGAGTTCGGCGAGCTGCCCGGCGTCTGCGCCCACTACCTGATCGCCGCCAACGGCCGCATCTACCGGCTGGTCCCGCCCGCGATCCGCTGCCGCCACGTAGTCGGCCTCAACCACCTCTCAATCGGCATCGAGCACCTCGGCCGCACCCCATCCGAAGTCTTCGACAATCCCCGCCAGCTCCAAGCATCCCTACGCCTAACCCGCTGGCTCCGCTGCCGCTTCGACCTACCGCCCAAGCGAGTAATAGGCCACGCCGAGAGCCTCAGCTCCCCCTTCTACAAGGAGCTGATCCCAGCTTTCCGCAACCGCACCCACAACGACTGGCGCCACCCCTACATGCGCAACTACCGCAACCGCCTCCACCGCACCACCTGCCCATAGAGAGGAGAGGCGCACCGGTCATCAGCATCGGGCGGGTCCGCTCGCTGGCGAGCTCTCAATGTTTCGGAATCGGCGCCGCGGTCTCCTGACCGGTCGACGTCCTGCTAGGGAGCAATGAAGGAGGGGCCGGGGTGCCCCTCCCGCGCAGCGGCGTCATGTTTTCGCCCCACGACAATCTCGGACGACCGCCGCGTGCTCTGGGCGAAAACCCAGCAAGCGGGAGGGGCACCCCGGCCCCTCCCCACCGCCCGCCCCTAAGCAGTAACCGCAGCCGCGGGCAACAGATCCCGCTGCTCGAGATAAGCAATCAGCTTCTGCGCCGACTCCTCCGCCGTTTCGGCTTCGGTATCGCAGACGACCTCAGGATTCTCAGGCGCCTCATAAGGATCTGACACACCCGTGAATTCCTTGATCTCGCCAGCAAAGGCTTTCGCGTAGAGGCCCTTGACGTCGCGCTCGGCGCAGGTGTCGACCGACGCCTTGACGAAGACCTCGATGAAGCGCTCGTCCATCGTCTCGCGCGCCTCCTGGCGGATCGCCGCGTAGGGGGAGATCGCCGCGGTGATCACCGGCACGCCGTTGCGGGAGAGCAGGTCGGCGACGAAGGCGATGCGGCGGATGTTGGTGTCGCGGTCCTCCTTCGAGAAGCCGAGCCCCTTGGAGAGGTTTTCGCGCACGATGTCGCCGTCGAGGATCTCCAGCTTCGAGCCGCGCTCGCGCAGGTGCCCCTCCAGCAGCCTCGAGATCGTCGTCTTGCCGGCTCCGGAAAGCCCGGTGAACCAGAGGGTGAATCCCTTCTCGTCTGCCATCGCTGCGTCAGTCCTCCTTGTAAGCGTCGATAAGTATGTCCGCGACCTCCGCCCGCGAGAACTCGTGCGGCGGCCTTTCGCCGTTGCCGAGCATCTCGCGGACCTTGGTGCCGCTGAGGAACACGTGTGCGTCGTTGCCGTGCGGGCAGGTCTTGCCCGACGCCATTCCCTCGCACTCGTTGCACCAGAAGCTGTGCTCGAAGAAGAGCGGCTCGATGCCGCGCTCCTTCGTGTCCAGCTCGTCGAAGATGTGCTGCGCATCGTAGGTCCCGTAGTAGTCGCCGACGCCGGCGTGGTCGCGGCCGACGATGAAGTGGGTCGCCCCGTAGTTGCGGCGCGCGATCGCGTGCAGGATCGCCTCCCGCGGCCCCGCGTACTGCATCTTCGAGGGGAAGACGCCGAGGATGACGCGGTCGTCGGGGTAGTACTTGTCCATCAGGACCTCGTAGCAGCGCATCCGCACGTCGGCGGGGATGTCGCCGGCCTTGGTCTTGCCGATCAGCGGGTGGATGAAGAGCCCGTCGGTGATCTCCAGCGCCGCCTTGGTCAGGTACTCGTGGGCGCGGTGGATCGGGTTGCGGGTCTGGAAGGCGACGACCCGCTTCCAGCCGCGCTCGGCGAAAGCCTTGCGCGACTCCTCGGCGGTGAAGTAGCGGCTCATGAAGGCGTCCTCGTGGTCGGGCAGCGCGTCGACCTCGATCGGGCCGGCGATGCAGCGGGCGCCCTCCTCGTGGATCGCGGCGACGCCCGGGTGCTCCTTGGCGGTCGTGCGGTAGACCTGCTCGGCCTCGCGCTCGACGTCGCGCTCGAAGATCTCCTCGACCGTGATCCGCCCCAGCGGCTTGCCTTCGTCGCTGGAGAGAGCGACGACGTCGCCGACCGAACAGTCGAGGTCGGTCGCCAGGGTGATCGGGATCGGCCAGTACTCGCCGTCGGCGGTGCGCATCTCGGCGCAGACGCGCTCCCAGTCGGCGGAGCCCTGGAAGCCGGTCAGCGGCGCGAAGCCGCCGTTGCCGATCATCTCGAAGTCCGCCGTGTGGCGCTCGGAAAGGGTCAGGGACAGCTCAGCCATCGTCTCGGTCATCAAGAGGTCTCACCAATCGGTAGGGGGAGGGGTGTATCGGGTCGGGGACTGGTCTCTACTGGAGGGGTGCCGTGGCGCCGTCGCCGCTAGTTGATCCCGCACTCGGTCTTGGCCAGGCCCACCCAGCGGCCGTCGCGCGGCGAACCGCCCGGCCCGACCGGCTTGGTGCAGTGGGTGCAGCCGATCGACGGGTAGCCGTGATCGTGGAGTGGGTTGTACGGGAGTTTGTGCTCACGGATGTAGTTCCAGACGTCGCGCTCGCTCCAGTTCGCGAGGGGGTTCAGCTTCCAGAGGCCGAAGCGCTTGTCCCAGCCGAACTTGGGGGTCTTGGCGCGACTGGCGGAGTCCTCGCGGAGGACGCCGGCGAGCCAGCAGTCTACGGAAGACAGCGCCCGCCGCATCGGCTCGACCTTACGCAGGGCGCAGCAGGAGTCGGGGTCGCGGTTCCAGAGCTCGTCGCCGTGCTTGGCGGCCTGCTCCTCCAGGGTCAGGTTGTGGAAGCGGTCGAACTCGATCCCCAGGTGCTCGGCGAGCAGGTCCCGGGTCTCGTAGGTCTCCGGGAAGAGGACGTCGGTGTCGAGGTAGAAGAAGCGCGCCTCGGAGTTGACCTGGGAGGCCAGGTGGGCGGTCACCGAGCTGGTTTTCTGAAACGAGCAGGCGATGTAGTGGCGCTCGCCGAAGGTGTCGAACATCCACTCGATCGCCTCGCTGGCGCTGCGGTCCTCGAGCTCGGCGGCGACCGCCTCGGCGTCGATCTCTGTCGGGGTGGCGACCGGGTTCATATCGCGCACTCCCCCTCGCCGCGCTCGACCTTATAGGGGCTGGAGCGCTGCCAGTCGATGAACTGCTGCATCGTCTCGAGGCTGAACTCGGCTGGCAGGGTGAGGTCCTTGATCGCCGCTTCGAAGCGCTCGGCGCCGGCCCGCTCGGCGAAGGCGTTGAACTCCTCGCCGTCGCCGGCACGCTCGGCCTCGTAGAGCTCGATCCAGCGGGCCACAGCCTCGGGGACGCGCTTGGCCGGCAGCCGCGATTTCAGCCGCGTGCCGAAGATCACCTCGCCGCCCTCGTAGTTGCCGCCGATGTGCGGGATGTAGGCGGGCATCTGCCGGCCGCCCACCTTCAGCGAGGCGCCGTAGAAGCCGATGTTGGCGATGTGGTGCTGGCTGCAGCCGTTCGGGCAGCCGCTCATCTTGATGTGAATGCGCTTGGTCAGCTCGTCGGTGATCTCCATCGCCTCGACCCGCTCCTTGACGGCGCGGTTGAGGCCCATCGAGCTGGTGATCCCGAGTTTGCAGCTGTCGGTGCCGGGGCAGCTGACGACGTCGGTGATCTCGCGGGCGCCGGCCTCGGCGAGACCGAGGGCGTCGAGCCGCTGCCAGACGTCGAAGAGCGACTCGTCGCGGACCCAGCGCAGGACCAGGTTCTGCTGCACGGTGCTGCGCGCGTAGCCGCCGGTGAAGTCGCGCATGACCGCCGCCAGGCCGCGGAACTGCTCCGGGGTGAGGTCGCCGCGGTCGATCTTCACCTCGACCGCCGAGAAGCCCTCCTGCCGCTGCTCCTGGACGTTGCCCTGGACGAAGCGCTCGAACTCGGAGCGCTCGCCGTTGGGCGAGGAGGGCGCGGCAGCAGGCGCCGGCGCCTGCTCCTCCTCCTCGTCGTCGAAGCGCAGCCGCTCGACCAGCTCGGCGTCGAATTCCCTCTCCGCCACCCAGTCGCCCTGCAGCTCCTCCTCGACCTGCTCGCGGAAGGCGTCGATGCCGATTTTGTCGATCAGCACCTTGATCCGGGCGCGGGCGCGGTTGACGCGCAGCCACTCCTGGCGGTCGAAGATCCGCAGCGCGGCCTCGGCGACCTTGAGGTAGTCGCCGTTGTCGGCCTCGACGAACTCGTAGAGCGTCGGCGCGACGCGAGCCATGATCGAGGTGCCGCCGCCGACCCGGACCTCGAAGCCCTTGACCCCGTCGCGTTCGCGGGAGAGGAAGGCGATGTCGTGGATGCCGGTGATAGCCCGGTCCTCGTCGGAACCGGTGAAGGCGGTCTTGATCTTGCGCGGCATCAGCTGCGTGGTCGGGTGCCGCACGAAGTAGCGCACGTAGGCGCCGGCGTAGGGGGTCGGGTCGAAGATCTCGTCCGGGTGAACGCCGGCCCAGGGGTCGCCGGTGACGTTGCGGACCGTGTTGCCGCAGCCCTCGCGGGAGGAGAGGCCGACCGCGGAGATTTCGCGTAGCAGCGACTCCATGTCGCGCAGCGGCACGTGGTGGATCTGGATGTTCTGGCGGGTCGTGATGTGGCCCTTGTTCAGGGGCGCCCACTTCTCGACCACGGTCCCGAAGGCCTCCATCTGCTCGGGGGTGACCCCGCCGAAGGGAAGCTTCACCCGCACCATCTGGACGTCGGGCTGGCGCTGCCCGTAGACGCCCTGTTTGAGGCGGAAGCCGATGAACTGGTCTTCGGCCAACTGGCCCTCCAGGAACTGCTCGGCTTCATTGTCGAAGTCGTCGAACTCGCGCTCGATGATCGGGATGACGTGGCCGGGGACGTTCTCGTAGGTCTCCGGGTTCTCCAGAGAGCCGGTGCGCCCCTTGCCGCGCTGCTGCTTGTCCTGATCTACGACGACCTCCACAAGGAGGAAAATAGCAAAACCGGACCGGGATTAGGGTATTTAGCTCAGAGCTGGGTGGCAATCAAGCCTATGAGGGCGACGATTATGCCGCCGCCAACCTGGAGCAGCGTGCGGTTCAAGGCGTCGAAGCGGCCATTCAAGGCCTTCAGCTGAGCATCGACGGCGTCGAATCGCTTGTCGACGCTGGCAGCGAAATCATCCAGCCGTGCATCAGTCCAGCTCTCTCTCATCAAGTGCATGATTGCACCCTAAAAGCTTCGCCTGCACAGCTGGCGCGCACATCGTAAATTCTCTGCAACGAGATTGCGCCGATTCAGCTGCGAGCCGACCTCTTGCGAGCATCGAGGATCGCCGCCGCCTCGCCCGACTCGGCCGCGTAGCCGCCCTCGGGGTCGAGGGGCAGGCCCGCCTCCTCCCAGCCGACGATCCCCTCGCTCAGCTTCGCCGCGTCGTAGCCGGCGGCGGCCAGGGCGTCGGTCGCCATCGTCGAGCGGTTGCCCCCGCGGCAGTAGAGGACGACCGGGCGGTCCTGATCGATCTCGCCGGTTCGCTCGTCGAGCTCCGCAAGCGGCAGGTGGGTGGCGCCGGGGATCCGGCCGGCCTCCCACTCGTGATCAGCCCGCACGTCGATCAGCTGCGCGCCTTCCTCCTCGACCAGCCGCTGCGCCTCCTCGCGCGAGACCTCCTTCGTCTCGTCGACCTTCGTCTCGTCTGCCATCAGTCGACGTCGGTCCCCTCGACCAGAAAGGCGACCCGCACGTGAGCCCGGTACTCGTCCAGGTTCTCGCCCCGGATCCCGGTCGAGACGATGTCGACGGCTCGCACGTTGCGCAGCGTCCCCTGCGCCTGCGCCAGCGCCTGTTTCGCCGCGTCGTCGGTCGACGTCTTCGAGCTGCCGACCAGCTCGATGATCTTCACGACAGCCATCCAACTCCTCCTTCGCCTTCGAGATCCTCGATCGTCACCTTCGCACCGACGCCCTCGATCAGGGCTGCCCGCTGCCAGGGGGCGATCGCTTGCCGTTGCCCGTTTCCGGCCGGCGAGGATGTCTCGGTTTGGAATCGCTGGATTGCGGCGGCGATCGCCGCCGCCTCGTCCGCGCTCGGGTTGGCACTCATACCTCGAAGCCTATCCTGGCGATTTCGGCGATTGCCGTTGCGGCAGGCTCATGTGCAACCGCAGTGAAGAGATGATGGTGGGCTGAGTTGCCCTAGTCCGCCCCCTCGAGCGCCACCTCCGCTCCCAGCACCCCGTCGGTACCGGTTTTTTTGCCGCAGAGGCCTTTCTGTTCCCAGGCGACGCCCTGGACGTCGCCCTGCACGACGATCGCCCGTTCGCCTGCCTCGCCGGCGTTGGCGAGATCGACTCCCTGCAGACCCTGCTGGGGACCGACCTCGACCGTGCAGATCAGGGTGGTGCCCGAGAAGGCCTTGAATTCGATCGCTTCGCCCGCTTCGGTGCAGGCGACGTCGAGGGTTGCGCCGTAAGGGGGGCCTTGGTTTTGGAGGTCGAGGGAGTAAGAGCAGCCGTTCATCTCGACTTCGGCGGTGGCGGAGCCGCCGGAGGGCAGTTCGACCGTGCACTGGCCGTATCCGGCCTCGAGGGCCAACGAGGCGCTCGCGCCCGTCAGCTCCCCTGCGAGGTCGGTGTCGGCGCACTCGATCGCTCCTCCCGGGCTCGAGAAGCCGCCGCTGCCCGAGCCGGCGATCTGCTTGGGGTAGGCGTCTGCCTCGACCCGCGGTTGCTCACCTGGCACTTCGGAGTGCTCGCCGGCGAGGTAGAGACCGTGCAGCTCCGCCCCGCTCAGGTAGACGCCGACCTGTTCGTTGCCTTCGTCGGCCCCTTCGAGCGTCACCTCCGCCCCCAGCACGCCGTCGGTGCCGGATTTTTTGCCGCAGATGCCTTTCTGTTCCCAGGCGACGCCCGTCGCCTCGGCCTCCAAGGCGATCGCCCGTTCGCTTGCCTCGCCGGCGTTGGCGAGATCGACTCCCTGCAGACCCTGCTGGGGACCGACCTCGACCGTGCAGATCAGGGTGGTGCCCGAGAAGGCCTCGAATTCGATCGCTTCGCCCGCTTCGGCACAGGCGATGGCGAGGGTGCCCGAGTAGGGCGGGCCGGAGTTCTGCACGTCCACGGTGTAGTGGCAGCCGTTCATCTCGACGCTGACCGGAAGCGTCCCGCCGGAGAAGGTGGCCGAGCAGCCGTCGTATTCGGCCTCGAGCTCGAGCACGTCGGCAGCGCCCGAGAGCTCCCCCTGCAGAACGGTGTCTTCGCACTCGATCGCATCCGTCGGCGTGGTGAAGCCGCCGCTGCCCGAGCCGGCCACGCTCGCCGGGTAGGTTTCGGCTTCGAGACGAGGGGTGTGCTCGAATGGCCACCAGCAGCCGCTCGGCGAGCAACCCGCGCGGCGCAGCATGGGCTTCTCGGCGACGAACTCGTGCCCCGTGGCGCTCTCGCGGATCGAGGGCAGCGAGCCTTCCTGGGCCTGCGGCGCGGCGAAGGTGGCGTCGCGCTGGGCGGTGTAGGTGAGGAGGGTGCCATCCTCTTCGACGGAGACGAGGTCGGCGAGGCCGTCACGACCGTAGTCGAGCAGGCCGATCAGCTCCTGCCCTTTTGCCGTCGAGCAGGGAGGAGTCGACCGTGCCTTCGTAGGCGCTGCTCGGCGCCGCGAAGGTTCCGTTCGCCTGGCCGCGGTAGAGCTCCAGCGTCTGGCCGTCGAGGACGAGCAGGTCGGCGCGGCGGTCGCGGTCGACGTCACCCAGCCCGACCGGCTCCGCGCCTTCGCCGTCGTCCATGATCGGGTCGAGCTGCGCGGTGGTGACCGGGGCCGCGAATTTGCCGTCGCCCTGGCCGGCGAAGACGTAGACTTTGCCGTCGCTGTTCATCGTCACCAGGTCGGCGTAGGAGTGGCGCGCGTTGTAGTCGATCGGTTCGTTTGCGTCGAGTTCCTCGCCGGTGACGTCGATCACGTCGAGGAAGTAGTGGCCCTCGCGGTCCAGCAGGGCCGAGTCGAGTTTGGCGGCGGCCGGGACGGGAGTCCCGAACGTTCCCCCGGGCAGGCCCGGGGCGGTGTAGAGGAGGTCCAGTTTGCGCGCGTAGAAGACGTAGTCGGCACGCCCCTCACCGGTCACGTCGGCGAGTGCGATCGGTTCGTGGTTGCCGCCGTTGCCGGCCATCACGGGGGCGCTCGTATCGAGCGCTTTCACCCCTTCGTCGAAACTGCCGTCGGCGTTGCCGGCATGCACGTAGGCATCGCCTTCGGCAGAGCCGACCGTGAGCAGGTCGGCTCGGCGATCGCCGTCGACGTCGGCGGTGTCGATCGCGTAGGCGCCCTGCCGTCGTGGAGGGCGGGATCGAGCTGGCCCTGCAGCGAGGTCACCGGGTTGGCAACCCCATAGCCCGAGTCCTCGCCGGCGAAGACCTCGGCCTGCTCTTCCTCCCCGCCGATCGCGACCAGGTCGGCGCGGCCGTCGGAGCCGACGTCGGACTCCGCCTGGTGGGAGCGCCACTCGCAGCCGTCGGGCGAAGGTTCCTCGCTCAGTTCGGGGTTTGGAGGTGTGCATCAGGACGGGGTCGAAGACCTCTTCGTCGTGCAGGTTAAGCAACGGCTCCTTGTAGGGGTCGCCGGAGTCGTCGAGCCAGCCGCCCTCGGCGATCTCGCCGGTCTCGCCCTCCGCCATCAGGGTGTCGACGATGAATTCGACCCCGGCGCGGTCTTCGGGGTTGCACTGGCTGGCGAGGGCGGCGGCGGCGCCGACCACCTTTCCGGCCGCACCGGAGGTGGCGCCACAGAGAGGCGCAGCGATGCTCACCGGGAGTCCGTAGTGGCTGATCGAGACCCGCTCGTCGTCGGGATGTTCGGAACCGCAGCCGGAACCTTCGCCACCCGGCTTGCCGTCGTCGTCGGCCACTACGGAGACAGTGAGGACGGCCGGATGGCGCTGGGGCACGATGTAGGCATCGTCGAGATTGCCGTTGCCCGCCGGCAGAACAACGACGACCCCTTTGTCGACCAGCTCTTCGATTGCTTCGTTCAGCACCTCGTCGTCGCATTTGGAGTCATCGAGTGAATGGCCCGCATATTCGAGGCCGGGAGGGATGTTTTCCGCCGCGCAACCACCCCACAGACCCGCGACCTCGATTTCGTCGGCGTGCTCGGCGACCCAGTCGAAGGACGCGATCACGCGGCCTGTCCCGAGTTCAGGCAGGTAGGGCGGGGCTTCAGGGTTATATTCGGGGTGTTCAGGCAAGCTCAGCGGGTTGATGTAGGCGCCGAAAACCTCGAATCCGAAGGCGCTGACGTTCCAGACCCGCGCGCCTGGGGCGACCCCGCCGATCCAGCCTTCGTAGCCGTCGATCGCGGCCGCGGTCCTTCCGACGCCCGCCGGGTGACCGTTTTCTTCCGAGCTGGAGTTATCGAGGCAGCCGTACGGGAGGGACTCACCTACTTCGTTGAGGCGCTCGTTTGGATGCCAGTCGGGATCTTCTGGATCGGGGGACGTGTATTTGCCTTGCCATTCAGCCCTGGGATGAGGGTGTACGCAATTGGTGCGATTGACCAGGTTGAGACCCGGTATCGGGACGGGTGCCCCATAGTCGAGGATTGCTATGTCGGCATCGACCCGGTAATCGTCGATCCCGTCCTTGTCGAAGTTCGCGTTGTGAGCTGAACCGTCTCGCCGCGTATCAGCGGGATCTTTCAGTTCGGATTCTTCGGCGCCGGCGATCGGGGAGGAGAGGGGGACGAGGACGACGAGGAGGGCCGTGAAGGCGATAGCGATCGCCACTGGACGCCGGCGATCCTCCTGGCGCTGGCGGCTGCGCAGCCGCCGGCGGCGATAGGTTCGTTGACCACCTCCGTGGTCAACGTCGCACCTGGGAAGAGCGCCCGTTGACACGGCCCGACCGCGCAGTCGACCGTGCCGTACTCGACGTAGTAAGTCGTGTCCTCCCAGAAGCGGGGGTTGACGTCGGCTCCGACCGTCGCCTCTCCGGTCCCCACCGAGGTGGCGAACTGGTTCTCGATCAGGGGCGGACGCAACGGGCGCGGGCACAGATCGGGATCGGGGACTGGCGTGTAGGCACGCAGAAAGGCCGGCGTCGTGTTCGTGACGTAGACGGGAGTCGCGCCGAGCCCGCAGGCGCCCGGTGAGCCGGTTGCGATGCCGGTCGAGGCGACGTTGAGATCTTCGGCGAATTTCACGAGTAGATTGGCCCCGCTGTCGAACTGGAGCGCTTCGGCGCGCGCCTCGGCGTTGACCTTGTCGATGACGTAAACGTTGCCGTCACCATCGACCGCGATGCCCCGCGGATTGGTGACCGGGAAGGTCGGTGAAAGCGGGGTGCCGTCGGTGGCCATTTTGTGAACGTCGCCTTCGGAGTCGGTGCCGCTTTTCCAGAAGGCAACGTAGAGGTTGCCGGTGCTGTCCACGGCGAGCGACTGCACCGTTTTGCCGGGCAGTTCGATGTCGCCCTGGAAAGCGCCCGCGATGCTGAAGCTCTGAATGCGGTTCTGGTCGCCGACCCAAACTTCGTCGTCGCTGGAAATCGCGATGAAATTCCCAGCCCGCCAGGTTCCGAACTGGCCGTCGCCGCCGCCGCTCGTGCCCGCCTGACAGACGTCTCCCGAGGCCGCCGTGCAGAGGTTCCGTGCCGCTTCCGGCGCCGCTTCGTCGACTTTAGTTTTGTTGACGTTGCCGCCCAGCATCAGGACGAAGTTGCCTTCGGAGTCGAACTTCTGCACCCGCCGGTTAGAGAAATCGACTGCGTAGACCGCCCCTCCGGAATCTATCGCTAAGCCCTGTGAACTGTTGAACTGCCCAGAACCGCCTCCAGCCGTGCCCGCTTGGCAAACGTCGCCCTCAGTTGGGACGCAGATCTCGAACTGATCCTCCGGGGCGGCGGTGTCGTCGTTGGGACCGGCTTCGACCACATCCCAACCCCAGGCTCGGGTGAACTCTCCCCAAGCGGTGAATTCGACCACACGATGATTGCTCTGGTCCGCGACATATATACGGCCAGTCGACGGATTCACTGCGATGCCACGCGGGTTTACGCACGAGATATCATCCGGTCCTCCGGCACAGGCGCTCCAAAACGCTGGTGGCATCTGCGCCGCCGCAGGTGCGGGCGCAAGTGCCAAGATGAGCAGCGCTGCGGCTCCCGCACCGAGCGCCGAGGCCAACCACGCGAACGCGCAGACGGCGAGGGCAAGGCCTCTCTGGGCGAATGCGTGAGACGGGCGTAAGGCGCCGTCTCCGTATGGTCTTGGCTGTTTCATCCTTACCTTGGGGCTCCTGTTGTCAGGTGGGGGCATCTGGTCGTCGTTGTCGTTCGGGTTCATCGAGGCGGGCCCGCCCCACCGAGAAGGACATTCCCCGGTGGGCGCGGGCGATTCGCTCGCAGTCGGCTACGGCGCAGTGACCGCCCAGGTGCCATATGCGTAGTTGATTTCTCCGAAGAATCCGGAGATCAGGACCGCGCCCGAGCGCGATGCGCCTGGGGCCGTCGGGTTGGATGAGCCAGCTTTCTGCACGGTCACCGCTTCGTCCAGCGTTGCCTCCCCTTCGAGGACCTCACCTGATTCCAGGCTGATGTAGACACAGAGGAAGCCGGCTTTGGCTTTTGGTTCGCTGGCGCTGCCGGGGCAGTTGGCTCCAGCGGCGCCGGCGTACCCGACCGGTTTGACTTCCCAATTGGAATTTCCAATCTCGGCCGAGAGCGGGATCGGGAAGGAAATCGGGATGGCGGCGAAGTTGCTTCCACCCGTCGGGGCTTCCGCGATCGGGTTTTCCCCTGCACCGCTGGCCGCCCACGCCCCCGTCAAGGTCGAACCGCTCGGCAGAGCGACGGGCAAGCCGGCGCCGCCACCCTCGCCGTTGGCGCCATTGCAGACGGCTTTTTTCGTCGCCGGTTCACCAGCGACCTGAACGGTGGCACCGCCGTCGGGACATTCCTCTGCAGTGGGGGTTCCGACTTCGACGGATTTGCCGTCGGCGCCAGCCGGGCCTTGCGCTCCCTGTGCACCGGCGAGGCCCTGGGGTCCGGCCGGGCCTACGGGACCAGCTGGGCCGGTTTTGCCCCGCGGGCCGCGGGGGCCGCGCGGACCTTTCTTGGCTTTCGCCGAAGCGGTGGCGTCGGCGCTGCCCGAGTCATTGGAGGCGGCGTAGGCGCCGCCGAACATGGCGAAGACGAGGGCGATCACGGAGATCACGCCTGGAATCCCGAAGCGGTTGCGTAGTGGCGAGAACATCGAATCTCTCTCCTTGTCCCGTGAGCCCCTCTGCCTGCCGCTTCCCTTGCGGCCCCTCGTGAAGCTCGGCTTATGTCCCTGTGGCGATCTGAGGAACACGGACATCCGTGTTTCTTGTTCGCTGGGCGCATTAAGACATACGCGTGTCTGGATGTCAAGCCGTAGACGGCTCGCCCACGACAGCAGGCGCAATCCAGGGACTACGCGAGGCTCTGCCCCTGAAGGCTGTCAGCCGCTGTGGTTCAGGCCGGCGACGGGGTCGCCGTGGACGCGCTCGGCGCAGAGGAGCGTGGGTGGGTCGAAGGGATCCGTCAGCGCCCGGCCGGCGGGAGTGCCGCGCAGGACCGGCTCCGGTGGCGGGCCTTTCGGCTTGCGCGGCGGGCGAACGTAGACGCCGGCCCCGCACTGGATGACGAAGTCGCGGACGCCGTCGCGGGCGTCGATTATGTCCTCACCGCCGTTGCCGTAGAGCTCGTCCTTGCCGGGCTGGCCGAGCAGGGCGTTGGGGCCGCTGTCGCCGATCAGGACGTCGTAGTCGAAGGAGCCCTCCATGTCCTCGTTGGAGTCGTCGAGGCGGACCGGCTTGCAGCCGTCGTCCATCAGCACGTCGATCCAGGCTTTGTTTCGGGGGAAGGAGATGATCAGCAGCCCCGGGTGCGCCTGGGTCTCGGCGAAGGAGGCGTCGTCGCGGCCGGGGCCGCCGACGATCGCGCCGCCGGCGCAGCCCCCGCCCGCCGCCATCAGGTCGCCGTCCTCGCCGCCGTAGATGAAGGTCGGCCCGGGCAGGCCGCCGACCAGCCCGTCGGCGCCCGCTTCCCCGTAGAGGCGGTCGGCGCCGAGGCCGGACTCGATCAGGTCGTCCTCGGGACCGCCGCGGAGCGTGTCGTCTCCTTTGCCGCCTGCGATGCGCACGTTCTCGGCACCCTCCAGGGAGCCTTCGGCGCGGAACTTGTCGTCGCCGGGGCCGAGGTCGGCCATCAGCCAGCGCGCCGGATCGGCCGGACAGGAGACCTGCGTCGAGCTGGTCCGCACGCAGCCGGGTCCGATCGCGACGCCGCCGGTGGCCGTGATGCCGAAGCTGGACGAGCGCTCGTCGAAGGCGACCGTAAAGTCGTCGTCGCCGGCGCCGCCGACGATCGTCAAACCGCCACCGCCGCCCCGGGTGGCATCGAGCTCGACGTAGGCGGTGCCTTTCGGCGGCGGTTCCTTGCCACAGGAGAGAGTGCGGCCCTTGGCGCCCTGGCAGGCGTCGATCCCCTGCTCGCCGAGCAGCTGGTCCGCGCCCCCTCCTCCCCGCAGGACGTCGTCGCCCGGGCCGCCGTCGATGACGTTGGCGCGCCGATCGCCGATCAGCACGTCGCGGAAGGCCGATCCCTCGATGCTCTCGAAGCGGAAGAGGCGGTCGTGGCCGTCCCCGCGCGCTTTGTGTGCCGCCAGTGAGACCCAGACCCCGGCCCCGTTAGCGCTGGCCACGTCAGTGGCGAACGAGGCGATGTCGCCGCCGCCGGGCCCGCCGTCCATGCGGTCGTAGCCGTAGTCGCCGTGGACCAGGTCGAAGCTGCCGGCGCCGCCGCTGACCCGGTCGATGCCAAGGCTGCCGGCGACCTCGTCGAACTCGCCGTTGCCGCCGAGCACGGTGTCGTCGCCGAGGTCTCCGATCACCTGGTCGGCGTCTCCCGGGCCACCGTCGACGGTGTCGTTGCCGCGCCCTCCGTGCAGCAGGTCGGCGCCGGGGCCGCCGCAGACGAGGTCGTTGCCGAGCGCGCTGTGGACCTGGTCGTCGCCGAGCCCGGCCCAGATCACGTCGCGCCCGTTCGTCCCGTGCAGGTTGTCGTCGCCGTCCGTCCCGACGATCTTCGCCAACCGCCCACGACAGCGCGGTTCGTCTTCCTCGGCCGGTGCCGCTGCGATGAAAACCGCCACCGCGGCAAGCATCAGGAACGCCGTCGCAAGCCGCCTGCCGATCGATCCCACCGACCGGACCCTATCCATCGAGCGGGACGACCGTGAGGCCCGAGACGCGCCCGAATTCACCGATGTTCGAGGTCGCGATGCGCATACCGTGCGTGAGGGCCGTCGCCGCGATCCAGAGGTCATGAGCTCCGATCGGTTCGCCATCGCGCTCGAGCTGAGCCCATATACGGGCGTGAGTGCGGGCCACCGCGGTCGTCACCGGCAACGCCTCGAGCGATTCGAGCAGGTACTCGACCAACACTTCACGGCGGACGCGCCGTTGCTCGTCGGCTGCTCGATGCACTCCGTGGAGGAGCTCGCTGACCGTTATCGCGCTTACCGCACGCTCCTCGTCGCCGATCGCGCGGTCGAGGGACACTCCCCGGCGCTCCGCGTCGATGAGGACGGTGGTGTCGATCAGGACGGCCATGCGCCGCTCGGCGGGCCGACTTCCCTACGTGCCTCGAGGACATCGCGCTCGAAGTCGTCGTCGACCGGCGGCGCGGACGCCATCAGCTCGCGCCAGCGAGAGGCCGAAACGGCTCGGCCGCTTCGGACTGGACGCATCTGAACAACCGGAACCCCGTTACGAACCACCTCTATCTCTTCGCCGGCCCCGACTCTGTTGAGGACGCTGGAGAACTCCCGAGCGACCTTCGTCGCACTCAACCGCTCCATGCCGAGACAGTATCAGATAAATCCGATCACGCCCCTCGCCCAAGAACCCCCCCCCCCGCCCAAGAATTGACACTTTCGGTGATGAATTGTTACATTACTTTCCCGGAGGTGATGTAAAATGGCCCGCATGAAGCGATTGCAGATATCGATCGAGCCCGAGCTGGACGAGGCGGTGGAGAGGCGCGCTGAGGAAGAAGGGCTCTCGAAGGCGGAGGTGATCAGGCGTTGCGTGCGGGAGGAGATACGGCCATTGCCACCCATCGAGGAGGATCCGCTGTTCAAGATGTTCGGCACCGTCGAAGGCGATCCGAACAGCAGCATGACCGTCGACGACGTCGTCTACGGCCCGTCGAATCCGGACCCTTGATCTTCGCCGACACTTCGTTCCTAGTCGCGGGGTTGATCCCGGCCGACGATCATCATGATTCCGCTGTGCGGCTAACGCAGCAGAGCGTCGGACGACGAATCTTGACTACCAACCACGTTCGGGGAGAGACGTGGACATGGATTCGCCGCAAGGCGTGGCATTCGAAGGCAGTAGAAATGCTCGACAACCTCGATGCTCCCGACAGCTACATCCAGGTCGTCCGGGTCGACGAGGCGGAAGAAGAGGAGGCCCTCCACTGGCTCCGTCGACATGACGGGCGCGAGTACTCCTTCGTCGACGCAACCAGCTTCGCCTACATGCGGGCGAAGGGGATCCGGGATGCGCTGGCGTTCGACGGCGACTTCGCCGCCGCCGGCTTCACGGAACTCCGCCCATAGGGCCGTCCGTCTTCAATCCTTGAAGCTGGCCTCGCCTCTGCTCCAGCAATGCCCCGATACGTTGGGCGACAGCCCCCGGTTCGCGATCGAGGCGGGGACCTGTGACCCGGATCATCTCGATCCCCATCAGCTTCAGCTCCTCCTGGCGCACACGGTCGCTCTCGAAGGAGGCACGGCTGCCGTGGGTCTCGTAGACGTCCAGTTCGACCACGAAGCGCTCGGACCGCCAGTAGGCGTCCAGCTCGAACTTCCCTTCCCAGAAGTTCATGGAAGGAGCAGGCAAGCCGGCCCTCTTCACGAGATCGAGGAAGCGTTGCTCGAGGCGGGAGCGGGTGAAAGCGGGCTCGTCGCGATAGATCGCAATGGCTCGGCGCAGACGGCCCCTGCCGGGATGGCTTCCGGCGCGATCGATGAGGGCCTCGACCGATCGCAAGTCGAACAGGCGGAGCTCTTCCGATCGCTCGATGGCGCGGTCAAGTCGAACGGGGGACAGGATCGCGGCAAGGTCGAGCAGAGTTCGAGCGACACTGGTCAGGGGTATTGCTTCGCAGACCGCGCGGTCGTCATCGGCGAGGCGCGCGTAATGGACGCTGATGGACGCCTTGGCGTGGCGGCGCGTGGGGACGGTGACGTGGATCGTCCCCGGGCGCGTCCTGAAAAGGCCCCAAAGCCAGGCAGCGGAGCCATGACTGGCGAGTGCCCCGGGGCCGCTGGCGAGCACCGCGGCAAGGCAACGGCTCTGCCACGTAAGGCTCCTATGACCGACGGCGTAAACGCCGCGATGGAGTCGGTGCAACCGGCCGGTACGTGCCGCCCTAGACGCCGCATCGCGTGAATAGCCGAGCGCTTCCAGCTGCCGCATCGAGACCACGCCGTGCTGTCGCCCCGCCAGGTCCGCCAGAGGCTGGTGGACTCCCACAGCACCCGATCCATCCGCCGTTCGCCCTTTGTCGCGCATAGCCATACAAAGGGCGAACGGCTGTCGATTCTCCCCCGGCAGATCGGTCATTGCGGCGGTCCGTTTGCTGTTTGTGGCGCTCAGCGCCACAAACAGCAAACGGCCGATGGTACGGCGTGGCTATTCCAGATTCACCATCACGTGCTTGATCTCGGTGTAGTCCTCGAGCGCATATATAGAGAGGTCCTTACCGTAGCCGGATTCCTTGTAGCCGCCGTGGGGCATCTCGGAGACGAGCGGGATGTGGTCGTTGATCCAGACGCAGCCGAACTGCAGGGCGTTGGCGACCCGCATGGCGCGGCCGACGTCATGGGTCCAGACCGAGGAGGCGAGGCCGTAGCGGGTGCCGTTCGCCCACTCGATCGCCTTCTCCTCGTCGCTGAACGGCTGCACGGTGATCACCGGGCCGAAGATCTCCTTCTGGATCATCTCGTCGTCCTGCTCGAGGCCGGCGACGACGGTCGGCTCGAGGAAGTAGCCGGGCAGGTCGGGCTGGACGCCGCCGGTGACGACCTCCGCGTTGTCGGGCTTGCGCTCGAGGAAGCCCTCGACCCGCTCGCGCTGGCGCTGCGAGTTGAGCGGCCCCAGCGTCGTGTCGCCTGACAGGGTGTCCCCCATCACCAGGCCCTTCGCTTCCGACGCCAGCCCGTTGACGACGTCGTCGTAGACGCCCTTCGACGCCAGCACCCGGGTCGCTGCGGTGCAGTCCTGGCCGGCGTTGTAGTAGCCGGTCCCGGCGATCGTCTCCAGCGCGGTCTCCATCGAGACGTCGTCGAAGACGACCACCGGTGCCTTGCCGCCAAGCTCGAGGTGGATGCGCTTGAGGGTGTCGGCGGCGGCCTTGGCGATCCACTTGCCGGTCGGCGGCGAGCCCGTCAGGCAGACCATCTCGACGTCGGGATGGGTGACCAGCTCGGCGCCGGTCGGTTCGCCGGGCCCGCCGATCGCGTTGAAGACGCCGGGCGGCAGCAGGTCGGCACACCACTCGGCGAAGAGCAGCGTCGTCAGCGGCGTCGTCTCGGCGGGCTTGAGGACGACCGTGTTGCCGGCGCCGAGGGCCGGACCGATCTTCCAGATCGCCATCATCAGCGGGTAGTTCCAGGGGGTGATCTGGCCGACCACGCCGACCGGCTCGCGGCGGATGAAAGAGGTGTGGCCCTCCATGTACTCACCGGCGGCGCGCCCCTCGAGGCAGCGGGCGGCACCGGCGAAGAAGCGCAGCTGGTCGGCCATCACCGGGATTTCGTCCTCGACCACGGCGCTGCGCGGCTTGCCCGCATCGGCGGCTTCGAGGTCGGCGATCTCCTCGCCTTTCTCCTCGATCAGGTCGGCCATCCGCAGCAGCGCCCGGGCGCGTTCGCCCGGGGGCGTCGCCGCCCACCCCGCGAAGGCCTCCTTCGCCGCCGCGACCGCCGCGTCGACGTCGGCTTTGGTCGAGAACGGCGCCTCGGCGATCGGCTCGCCGGTCGCAGGGTTGACGACCTCCTCGGTCCGTCCCTCAGCGGGATCGACCGCCTTACCCCCGATGAAGTTCTTCAGCTTCGTCTTCGTCGCCGCAGCCATTACTCAGCTCACCTCCGCTTGTCGGGGCCGATGGGCCTCAAAGCGTCCTATTTGTCCACTTTGAGGCCCATCGGCGGGTGGTTTGTCGATTCCGAGCGCCTGCTCCACCGGCGCGCAGGTCGCGCCGACGCCCTCGGCGACCGCGGGATGGGTCACCTCGCCGCCGGCGACGTTGACCCCTGGGCGCAGGCCCGGGTCGCGCCGGATCGCGCCGGCGACGCCGTGGTCGGCGAGGGCGATGGCATAGGGCAGGGTCGCGTTGGTAAGCGCGTAGGTCGAGGTGATCGGCACCGCGCCGGGCATGTTGGCGACGCAGTAGTGGGTGATCCCGTCGACCTCGAAGGTGGGATCGCGATGCGTGGTCGGCCGCGAGGTCTCGAAGCAGCCGCCCTGGTCGATCGCCACGTCGACCAGCACCGCGCCCGGCTTCATCAGCCTCAGCTGCTCGCGCCGCACAACATAAGGGGCGCGGGCGCCGTGGACGAGGACCGCCCCGATCACCAGGTCGGCCGGTGGCAGCATCTCCTCGATCGCCAGCGTCGTCGAGTAGACGGTCGAGCAGCGGCCGGCGAAGGCGACGTCCAGCTCCCGCAGGCGGTCGATCGACTTGTCGAAGACGAAGACGTCGGCCTCCATCCCGATCGCGATCGTGGCGGCGTTCATGCCGACGACGCCGCCGCCGATCACGATCACGTTCGCCGCCGCCACGCCGGGCACGCCGCCGAGCAGGATTCCCCTCCCGCCGAGCGGCTTCTCGAGCATGAAGGCGCCGGCCTGGGTCGCGATCTTGCCGGCGATCTCGCTCATCGGCGCCAGCAGCGGCAGGCGTCCGCCCGCATCCTCGACCGTCTCGTAGGCGATGCAGATCGCGCCGGAGTCGCGCAGGCCGCGCGTCTGCTCGGGGTCCGGCGCCAGGTGCAGGTAGGCGAAGAGCAGCTGCCCGGGGCGCAGCATCTCGATCTCGGCCGCCTGCGGCTCCTTCACCTTGAGCACCATCTCGGCCTCGGCGAAGACGTCGGCGGCCGACGGCACGATGCGCGCGCCCTGCGACTCGAACTGCGCGTCCGCGATCGCGCTGCCCTCGCCGGCACCGGCCTCGACCAGCAGCTCGTGGCCGTGCTCGACCATCTCGCGAACGCCCCCCGGCGTGATCGCAACCCGGTACTCCTCCGGCTTGATCTCCCTGGGAATTCCTACTCGCATTCGAGATCTCCGTAACCCGCCCGTGGCGGACGCGGCCGCGAGGCGGAGCGAGCAAGCAGTCGCAATCTGATTCTTCTGCGCCGCGAGCGAAGCCGGAGCATTGGTCGTGGCACGCCATCCATCTCTGACTCCTTGGCCGTGCCACGGAAGCCGAGCACGCGGGCGGAATTGGTCATTGTCCCACCAGCTCCCTGGCCCGCAGCGCCAGCCAGAACTCGATCCGGTCGTGGGCGCGTGAGAGGTCGCGGCCGGTCAGGTCCTCGACCTTGCGCATCCGGTAGCGCAGCGTGTGCCGGTGGCAGTAGACCTGGCGGGCGGCCTTCTCCCACTGGCCGTTCTGTTCGATGAACGCCTCCAACGAGCGCAGCAGCTCGCCGCCGTACTCCTCGTCGCCCTCCTCGATCGGGCCGAGGACGCTTTCGCAGTAGAGCTCCAACGCCTCGTCGTCCTGGATCGAGAGCAGCAGCGTGAAGGCGCCGAGGTCGCGCCAGGAGGCCACCTCGGGTTCGCTGCCGTTGGCGAAGGCGGTCGCTTCCAGGGCGCAGCGCGCCTCGTGGAAGGAGTGACGCAGGTTCTCGGGCGGGGCCGGGCGGCTGGCCGCGGCGCGGACCGCGCCGCGCTCTTTGATCAGGGCGCGGCGGGCCTCGGAGGCGAGGTCGACAGGATCGCGGTCGGCGGCGTCGACGACGGCGCAGAGCAGCTCGCGGCCGGCGCTGGCGTGGGGGGCGACGACGGCCGGGCAGGCGTCGGCGGCGAGTGCCCGCTCCAGGGCGTGCTCGGCCGCGGAGGGATCGTCGAGGTCGAAGACGAGGACGGCGGTCTCGTCGCCGATCCCGAACGGCTCGAGGCGGCGACGCAGCTCGGAGGGGTCGAGGCGGCCGCCCAGCGCCCCGGCCAGCACGTCGCCGGCGAGGCGGCGCTCGGTCTCGCGGGCGACGCGGCGCCGCATCAACTCCAGGGCGACGACCGCCACGGCCTGCTGCAGGATCAGCCGCTCGAAGTCGCCCAGGCCGCCGGAATCCCGCACGACCACGACCCAGGCCTGCGGCGGACCGCCGCCGGGCGAGATCACCGGATGGGCAAGCGACCGACCCGCGATCGAGGGATGGGTGGGGACGAACGGGTGGCCGTCGCGGGTGTGGGCGAGCGCTTCGTCGCGGATCGCGTTGACCGCCTCCGCCGAGAGCTGGCGACGGAAGCCGCGCCCGGCCAGGCGCTCGCCGCGGCCGTTGAGGATCGCCACCGTGCCGCCGACCGCCGAAGCGATAGTCGCCACGATCTCCTCCAGGCCGCGCTCTTCGAGGACCAGCCGCTCGAGCCGCCGCTGCACCGCGATCCCGCGCTGCAGGACCTCGTACTGCTCGTTGACGAGGCGGGCGAAGGCTTTCTCGGTGATCGCGATGAACGGGGTCGAGTAGGGCACCTCGAAGAGGGGGAAATCACGCTTGCGCGCCTGCTCGACCAGTGCTTTCGGCATCTTCTCGTGGTTGAAGCCGGTGCCGAAGCCGAGGCCGGCGAGGTTGTGGTCGGCGAGCAGATCGACGAAGGAGCGCTGTTTGGCGGCGGTGTCGAGCGGAATGCCGGTGGTCAGCATCAGCTCGCCCCCGGAAAGCCAGGGGGTCGGGTCCTCCAGCTCGGAGATGTGGACCCAGCGCACCGGCGCCTCCGCCGCGCCGGCGCCGGCCGCGAGGTCGAGGCCGAGCTCGGCGAGCAGGCTCTGGACGGTGAGCATCGAGGCGCCTATCCCCGAACCCGCTCCCAGGCGTCGGTGAGCACGCTGCGCAGCACGTCGTGGATCTCCTCGAACTGCTCGCTGCCGGCGATCAGCGGCGGGGCGAGCTGGATCACCGGGTCACCGCGGTCGTCGGCGCGGCAGATCAGGCCGCGCCGGTAGAGCTCGCCGGAGAGGAAGCCGCGGAGGAGGTCCTCCGACTCCTCGTCGCTGAAGCCCTTCTTGGTGTCCTTGTCCTTGACCAGCTCGATCGCCTGGAAGTAACCGGCGCCGCGCACGTCGCCGACGATCGGCAGCTCGCGCAAACTCTCCAGCATGTCGCGGAACTCGCCCTCCTTGGCGAGCACGTGACCGCAGAGATCCTCCTGCTCGAAGAGGTCGAGGTTGGCCATCGCGACGGCCGCGGCCACCGGGTGGCCGGCGAAGGTGAAGCCGTGGGCGAAGGAGGCGTCGCCTTCCATGAACGGTTCGGCGACCCGATCGGAGGCGATCAGCGCGCCCATCGGCGCAGGCCGAGGTGAGCGCCTTGGCGACGGTGACGATGTCGGGCACGTAGTCGAACCGCTCGCAGCCGAACCAGTAGCCGAGCCGGCCCCAGGCGCAGATCACCTCGTCGGAGATCATCAACACGTCGTAGCGGTTGCAGATCTCGCGTACCCGCTGGAAGTAGCCGTCCGGCGGCACGAAGCAGCCGCCGGCGTTCTGGACCGGCTCGAGGATCACCGCGGCGACCGTGTCGGGGCCCTCGAAGACGATCCGCTCCTCGATCGCATCGGCCGCCCAGAGCGGCTCGCGGTCCTCCGGCCAGCGGTAGACGTTGGTGTTGGGAACGTGACAGCCGCCCGGGGCGAGCGGCTCGAACTGCGCCCGCAGGTCGGTGATCCCGGTCGCCGAGAGCGCCCCCAGCGAAGTGCCGTGATAGGCGATCTCGCGGGCGATCGTCTTGTGCTTCTGCCCTTTGCCGTTCATGCGGTGGTAGTTGCGGGCCAGCTTCAACGCCGACTCGACCGCCTCCGAGCCGCCCGAGGTGAAGAAGACGCGGTTGAGGTCGCCGGGAGCGAGCGAGGCGAGCCTGGCGGCCAGCTCGATCGCGCGAGGGTGGGCGTAGCTCCACAGCGTGTAGAAGTCGAGTTCTTCCATCTGACGGGCCGCCGCCTCGGCGAGCTCGCTGCGGCCGTGGCCGGCGTTGACGCAGAAGAGCGCCGAGAGCCCGTCCAGATAGCGGTTGTCGCGCTCGTCGTAGACGTAGCAGCCCTCGCCGCGGACGACGATCGGGATCTTGGCGCCGTCCAGGTAGGGGCCCATTCGCGAGAAGTGCATCCAGAGGTGCCGCTTGGCCAGCTCTTGAAGGCTGGTGTCGACCGCTCCGCTCGTCTGCGACGCAATGGCCATGTGGCTGCTCCTCTCTTGCTACGACGTTATGGACAAAGCTAGAGCGGGTATCGCCGCTGTGCAATGTTCACGTCGTCAAGGACTTGTCGAACGATTGTACGGTTCGTACAACTTCGGCACGTCGATTTGGCGGCAGCGCCCCTTGTAAAGCCTCCGGCTCGGCCATACCGTTCAGGGGATCGACTCCACCGAGGCAAGCGACGTCGAGGAGGAGATGGAAGCCACGGTTCCGAGCGTTGAGTTGGAGGGCGTCACCAAGCGCTTCGGCGACCTGATCGCCGTCGACGACGTCGACTTGGAGCTGGCCGGCGGCGAGTTCTTCACCCTGCTCGGCCCGAGCGGCTGCGGTAAGACGACGACGCTGCGGATGATCGCCGGCTTCGAGCGGCCGACCGAGGGGCGGATCCGGATCGAGGGGGCCGACGTGGCCGATCTGCCGCCGCACCGCCGCCCCACCAACACCGTCTTCCAGAGCTACGCCCTCTTCCCCCATCTCAGCGTCGAGGACAACGTCGCCTTCGGCCTGCGGCGCAAGCGCGTGCCGAAGCCGGAGATCGGCCGGCGGGTGGCCGCCGAGCTGGAGCGGGTCGGGCTCGCCGCCGAGGCGAAGCGACGGCCGGCGCAGCTCTCCGGCGGACAGCAGCAGCGGGTCGCGCTGGCGCGCGCCCTGGTCAACCTGCCCAAGGTGCTGCTGCTGGACGAGCCGCTCGGGGCGCTCGACCTGAAGCTGCGCAAGGGGTTGCAGGTCGAGCTGAAGCGGATCCAGCGCGAGGTCGGGATCACCTTCGTCTACGTCACCCACGACCAGGAGGAGGCGCTGACGATGAGTGATCGGATCGCGGTGATGAACCGCGGCCGGGTCGAGCAGGTGGCCGAGCCCGAGGGCGTCTACGAGCGACCGGCATCGACTTTCGTCGCCGGCTTCATCGGCGTCTCCAACTTGATGCCGGCAGTCGTCGCGGGGGGCGAGGAGGTGCGGCTCGACCACGGGCCGGCGGTGCGCGTGTCGGCTGATGGCCTGGCCCCGGGTGAGCGCTGCTACGCGGTCGTCCGCCCCGAGAAGCTGCGGATCGAGCTCCCGGGCGAGGCCGGCACGCCTTCGTCGAACGGCATGCCGCGGGTCGAGGGCACGGTCGAAAGCTCGCTCTACCTGGGGACGGCTACGCAGGTCGTCGTCGACCTCGGCGACGAGGTGCGGATGACGGTGCTCGTGCCCAACGCGAGCGAGGAGGAGCGCCAGCGCCTGCCGGGCGGCGGCGCCAGGGTGGCACTGAGCTGGGATCCGGAGCACATGCACGTGGTGCGCGACTCGGCGATGCCCCACGTGTCTTCCTCGGACGAGCGAAGGGGTGCGCCTGCTACTGGAGAGACTGCAGCTGCAATCAGCAAGAGAGGGTGAGTAAGGATGAGGAGAGTACCGGGCAATCGAGAGTGGGTGAACGGTAGTGAGGGTCGAGATGGAATGAGTGAGCGCAGGCTCGCACTGAGGACCGCCGCGATCGTTGCGGCATTGGCCCTGATGTTCGGCCTCGCCGCCTGTGGCGACGACACGGTCGGCGGGGGCGGCAACGACGCCGACGTGCCGACGGCGAAAGCCGGCCCCGTCGCCGGCGAGCTGACGATCTCAAACTGGCCGGGCTACATCGACCCGGGCCCGAAAGGCACCGTCGCCGAGTTCGAAGACGAAACCGGCGTCAACGTCGACTACATCGAGGACATCAACTCGAACGACGGCTTCTTCGGCAAGCTGCAGCCGCAGCTCGAACAGGGCGAGGCGGGCGGGCGCAGCATCTTCGTCGTCGCCGACTACATGGCGAAACAGATGTATGACCTCGGCTACCTGCAGGAGATCGATAGCAACGACCTGCCGACGGTCTTCAAAACCCTGCGGCCCAGCCTCGAGAGCCCGGAATTCGATCCTCAGCGCAAATTCTCGGTGCCATGGCAGGGCGGCATGACCGGAATCTGGGTCGACACCTCCAAGGCGCCCGAGATCCGCTCGGTCAACGACCTCTTCGATCCGAAATACAGGGGCAAGGTGACGATGCTGGACGAACTTCGCGAATCGCCGGCGTTGGTGATGCTCGCCGAAGGGGTCGACCCGGCGGAGGCGAGCGACGAGGACTGGTTGAAGGCGATCGACAAAATCAAGGCGGCTGCCGAGTCGGGGCAGATCCGTGATTTCACCGGCAACGAATACACCGAGGATCTGACCGCCGGCAACATCGTCGCGGCGATCGGCTGGTCGGGCGACGCCTCGCTGATCGAAAACAAAGACGCCGAATGGCGGATGCCGACCGAGGGCTGCACGCAGTGGATGGAAAACATGGTGATCCCGGTCGGTGCCCCCAACACCTCCGCGGCCCTCGCCTGGATGGACTTCGTCTACCAACCGGAGGTGGCGGTCGACATCACGGCATACGTCGAATACATCTCACCGGTGCAGAGGGTGAAAGAGCTTCTCGAAAAACGGGGGTCGGAACTCGCGGAGAGCGAGATCGTCTTCCCGACCGAGGAGTTCACCAAAAACTGCACGGGCCAGAACACGCCGCCCGACCTGGAGCGGGTCAACGAAGCTTGGCAGGACGTTCTCACCGGGTGATCGGATGAGTCGATGGGCTTGAAGCAGCGCCTGGTCCCCTACTGGCTCCTGGGACCGGGCCTGCTCTGGCTCGTCGTCTTCTTCGTCGTGCCCATGTACTTCATGGGCGAACTGGCGCTGCGCTCCGGCTCGCTGACCAGCGGCGGCTTCGTCTTCAGCTGGGAGTGGGCGAACTTTCCCGATTCCCTCTCCGGCAATACCGAGCAGATCGTGCGCTCCTTCTTCTACGCCGGGACGGCAACCGTCCTCGCCTTGCTGATCTCCTATCCGCTCGCCTACGCGATCGCCTTCCGCTCCGGCCGCTACAAGCTGCTGCTGCTGTTCGCGGTGATCGCGCCGTTCTTCACCACCTACCTGATCCGCACGATCGCCTGGAAAACGATCCTCAGCGACGACAGCCCCCTGGTCGGAGTCCTGCAGGCGCTGGCCCTGGTCCCCCAGGACGGGCGCGTGCTCGACCTCTGGGGCGGTGATCGCCGGCCTCACCTACAACTTCCTTCCCTTCATGATCCTGCCGCTCTACGCCAACCTGGAGCGGCTCGACCTGGGCCTGGTCGAGGCGGCCAAGGACCTCTACTCGTCCTCGCGGCAGGCGTTCCTCAGGGTGACGCTGCCGCTGACCATGCCGGGAATCGTCGCCGGCGTCCTGCTCACCTTCATCCCCGCCTTCGGCGACTACATCAACGCCCAGCTGCTCGGCGGCACCCAGCAGGCGATGATCGGCAACGTCATCCAGTCGCTCTACCTGAGCCAGCGCGACTACCCGGAGGCGGCGGCCCTGTCGTTCCTGATGATGGCGCTGATCCTCGCCATCGTCACCACTTACATCCGCTTCGCCGGGACCGGCGCCTTCATGGGCGACGAGGACACGGAGACGGCAAGATGAGGCGACCGGCTACACGACGGGGGATCGCCTGATGGCCCTCGCCGGACGCGCCTGGGCCTGGCTACGACGCAACGCGCTGCCGATCTACGCCGTCCTCGCAGTCGCCTACATGCTGATCCCGATCGTCGTCGTCGCCGTCTTCTCCTTTGGCGAGGCGCCGAAAGACAAACTGACCTTCGGCCTCGACGACGGCTTCACGCTCGAGTACTGGGAGACGGTCTTCTCCCTGCCCCAACTGAACGAAGCGCTGATGACCAGCCTTCGCCTGGCCGCCCTCTCGACCCTGGTCGCGACGGCGATCGGAACGCTGATGGCGATCGCCCTGGTCCGCCATAGGTTCCATGGGCGGCGGGTCGCCAACCTGCTGATCGTGATCCCGATGGCGACGCCCGAGGTCGTGATCGGCGCCTCGCTGCTCTCGATGTTCATCTACTACACGTTCGCGCTCGGCTTCACGACGTTGCTGATCGCCCACGTGATGTTCTCGATCAGCTTCGTGGTCGTCGTCGTCCGCTCGCGGCTGATCGGCTTCGACCGCCATCTCGAGGAGGCGGCGGCGGACCTCGGGGCGACGCCCCTCGCCACCTTCCGCACCGTCACCCTGCCGCTGCTGGCCCCCGGGATAGTCGCCGCGGCGCTGCTCGCCTTCGCCCTCTCGATCGACGACTTCGTGATCTCCAACTTCAACTCGGGGACGACCGTCACCTTCCCGCTCTACGTCTACGGGGTGAGCCTGCGCGGCATCCCGGTCCAGGTCAACGCACTGGCAACCCTGCTGTTCGTGGTCGCGGTGATCGCCGTCGCGCTGGTGCTGATCCAGCAGCGGCGAGCGGAGCGGATGGCCGCCGTCCGACCGGAACAGCCCGAGCCGGCCGTGCCGGTGCCCGGCGTTCAGGCGGCGACGTGAACGAGGAGCCTGTAAGGTGAGCGAGCGGCCCGCCAGATCGGCGACGGGCCGCGGGTCGGATCGCCCGGCAGACGCGGCTCCGGCACGCGGGTCGCAGGCCGGCCGCCCGGACACGACGGCCCCGGTGCGACTCGCCAACTACATCGGCGGCGCCTGGCGGCTGGCCGACGGGGTCGACACTCTCGACGACGTGCAGCCTGCGACGGGGGAGGTCGCGGCGCTGGTGCCGCTCAGCGGTGCGGCGCAGGTGCGCGAGGCGGTGGCGGCGGCCCGCACCGCCCAGCCCGCCTGGCGCGAGGTGCCGCCGCAGCGCCGGGCGCGCGCCGTCCTGCGCCTGCGCGAGGAGCTGCTGCGGCGACGCGAGGAGCTGACCTCGCTCGTCACCGCCGACATGGGCAAGACGCTCGCCGACGCCGACGGCGAGGTCGGCCGCGGGATCGAGTCGGTCGAATCGGCGGCGGCGATTCCGCACCTGCTGAAGGGCGAGACGCTGGAGGGCGTCGCCGCCGGTGTCGACGTCGAGCTGGTGCGCCAGCCGGTCGGAGTGGTGGCTGCGATCACCCCGTTCAACTTCCCGGCGATGATCCCGCTCTGGTTCCTGCCCTACGCGATCGCCTGTGGCAACTCCTTCATCCTCAAGCCCTCCGAGCAGGACCCCCGGCCAGCGTCGCTGATCGTCGCGATCGTCGACTCGATCGAGGAGATCCCGCCCGGCGTCGTCAACCTCGTCCACGGCGGGCGCGAGGCCGTCACCGCGATCCTCGACGACCCCGGCATCGACGCGATCTCATTCGTCGGCCGGGCCGAGACCGCACGCTTCGTCGCCGAGCGTGCGGCAGCGACCGGCAAGCGGGTGCAGGCGCTGGGCGGCGCCAAGAATGCACTGGTCGTGATGCCCGACGCCGACCTCGAGCGGGCGATGCCGGCGATCATGGGCTCGGCCTTCGGCGCCGCCGGCCAGCGCTGCCTCGCCGGTTCGGTCTGCGTCGCGGTGGGGGACGAGGCGCGGCGAGACGAGGTCCGCGCAGCGCTGGTGGCGGCGGCCTCGGCACTGAGGGTCGGCGCGGGCGACGATCCCGCGACCGACGTCTGCCCGATGGTCTCCGCGGCCGCCCGCGAGAAGCTGGTCGAGGCACTCGGGCGAGCCGAGCGGGACGGAGCCGAGCTGCTGCTCGACGGCCGCGGCGAGAGCGGTGTGGCCAACACCCTGAAGGACGGCGGCGGCACTGCCGGCAGGCGGCGCACGGACGGCGAGTCAAATCAGACGCCGGTGGACGGCGGCCCCGCCGGCACGCTGCTCGGTCCGACCGTGGCCGCGGTCGGGGATCCCGAGTCGGAGCTGGCCCGCGAGGAGCTGTTCGGGCCGCTGCTGACCGTCGTCGACGCCCTCGACCTCGACGCGGCCCTCGACTTCCTCAACGGTTCGCCCTACGGCAACGCCGGCGCGATCTTCACCCGCTCGGGCAAGGCGGCGCGCCGCTACCGCTACGAGGCCGAGGCGGGGATGCTCGGCGTCAACATCGGCGTGCCGGCGCCGGTCGCCTGGTTTCCGTTCGCGGGCTGGAAGGACTCGATGGCGGGCGATTTGCACGCCAACGGGACCGATGCGGTCGACTTCTATACGCGCAAGAAGGTCGTCACGACCCGTTGGTAGCGGGCGCGCGGGTCCTGTCGCGGCGGCCCTCCCCCATGTGCTCGGACGCCTTCGGCGTCCTCCGCTATGGGGGACCCCCGCCACCGCGCCACCCGCGCGAGACACCATCGCGCCAGGACGCTCCGTAGGACGTGCCGTGTTTTAGAGGACCATATGGGTACATAAGCTGCGGCACGTCCGATCAGCGGCCGATGTGGAAGCCGATCAGGTTGGGGATGCGGGAAACCAGCGCGCTGACAGGGTTCGGATCGCGGCCGGCTAGCTCGGCCTCCTCCTTGCGCATCAGGGCTCGGCGGATGGTTTCGCCTCCCAGCCAGTGGAAGGGCTCGGGGGGGACTCGCTGGGGGGAGGGGTCGACTATGGGTAGGCGCGAGTGGGCGTCGCGGCGGTCCAGGGCCAGCGAGGCGAGGGCTCGACCGACCATGTGGGAGGGGCCTACGCCGTTGCCGGTGTAGCCGGCGGCGACGAAGGTACGGTCGCCGCGCGGCACGATCGCTGGGAGGTGGGTTGGTGAGACGTCGACCGGGCCTCCCCAGGCGTGCGTCAACCGCCTTCCCTCCAACGCTGGGAAGTACTCGCGCAGGTGGGTCGCGGCGCCGGCGACCACCTCGGGGTCGAGCTCGGCCCGGCCCCGCAGGCGGGCGCCCATCGCAATCCGGCCCCCGCCCCAGCCAAACGCGATGCGGCCGTCCGGGGTCGTGCGGAAGTAGTCGATCAGCGCCCGGCTGTCGGTGATGCACTCGCCGCCGGTCCAGCCGATCTGCTCGAGGACGTCGGGCACGGGCTCGGTGAGGACTATGTGAGAGGAGGTGACGGTAAGCGAATCCCGCAGCGGCCCCCGCGGCGCCTTGGCGGCACCCCCGATCGCGACGATCGCCTTCCCGGCGCGAGCCGTGCCGCCCGTCGTGCATGCCTCCACATCCCCCGGTTCTGCCTTCAACGAGCGGACCGGCGAGCCCTCGTAGACCTCGACCCCGGCGGCGCGCAGCCGCTCCCGCAGTCCCAGCGCCAGCCGCGCCGGCTGCACGGTCGCCGCATCGGGGTAGAAGGCACCGCCGCGGAAGGCAGGCGAAGCGCAGCGCGCTGCCACCTCAGCCGCACCCAGCGGCCGAATCGCCTCATCCTCGCCAAGCCGCTGGCACGTCGCAAGGGCCTCATCCCAAATCCCATCATGGGCCGGCGCAGTCGAGACCTGCAGATAGCCACCGCGCCGAAACCAGGCATCGACCTGCTGCTCACGACAGAAGGACTCGACTTCGGTCACGGCCTCGGCCGAGGCGCGGGCTACCGCCAGCGCCCCCTCATCCCCCCACCGCCTCCGCATGTTGGGCAGCGAGAACCACATTACGTTGCAGAACCCCCCATTCCGCCCACTCGGCCCCTGCCCGCAAACGCCAGCCTCCAGCAACACCACTCGAGCCTCCGGCTCCAGCACCTTCACCTGCCAAGCAGCCCACATCCCCGTATAGCCACCCCCGACCACAACCACGTCGGCATCCCTCTCGCCGACCAGCTCCGGTGCCGGCTGCACGCCACCCGCCTCCTCCAGCCAGTACCCGTGAGCCGTGTGCTTCATGGGGCGAGTTTCGCAGGAGGACCCGGGGTGTCCCACCCGCGCAGCGGCGTCCTGTTTTTCGCCCACCACCCCTCTCGGACGGTCCACTACTCCAAGGCGAAAAACCCAGCAAGCGGGTGGGACACCCCAGGTCCTCCTACACTGCCCGCCAATGGCCACCTTCGACGCCCTAGCCAACCTCCCCCTGGAGATAGAGGGCTACGAGCTAGAAGGGCTGGAGCTGCAGATCCCCGGCTTCGAACGCCTCTCCACCGTGATCCATCTCCGTGGAGGCGACGAGGAGGGGCTTGGCGAGGACGTCACCTACGACGCGCTCGACCACGTCGCCCTGCAGGACGCCGGCCCGGCACTCGACCTCACTGGCCACGCAACGCTTGGGGAGTTCTGCGACTTCATGGCCGGCGTCGACACCTTCCCCGCCGAGCCGCAGCGCGACGTCTCGCGCCGCTACCGCCGCTGGGCCTTCGAGTCGGCGGCGCTCGACCTGGCGTTGCGCCAGTCCAGCCTCGGGATCGAGGAAGCGCTGGGGCGGGCGGCGCGCCCCGTCTCCTTCGTCTGCTCGATGCGGCTCTCACCCGGCCCCGACGAGCCCTCCTCGATCGAGACGCTGCGCCGCAAGCTCGACCGCTACCCCGATTTGCGCTTCAAGCTCGACCCGACCAATGACTGGGACGACGAGCTGATCGCGGCGCTGGTCGAGACCCGGGCGATCGACTCCCTCGACCTGAAGGGCTTCTACAAAGGCACGGTGGTCGACGTCGAGACCGACCCCGAGCTGTACGGGAAGCTGATCGAGGCCTTTCCCGAGGCCTGGCTGGAGGACCCCGACGTCACCGAGGAGACCAGGCCGCTGCTCGAGCCAATCCGCGATCGCCTCACCTGGGACGCGCCGATCCACTCGATCGCCGACATCGAGGAGCTTCCCTGGGAGCCGCGGATGGTCAACGTCAAGCCGTCGCGGATCGGCGGCCTGCGCGACCTATGTGAGACCTACGACTACTGTGCCGAGCGCCACATCGGCGCCTACGGCGGCGGCCAATGGGAGCTGGGCGTCGGCCGCGGCCAGATCCAGGTCCTGGCCGCCCTCTTCCACCCCGAGACCCCGAACGACACCGCGCCGCGCGGCTACAACGAAGCCGAGCCGCCGCGGGGGCTGCCCGTAAGCCCGCTGCAGCCCCAGCTGACGGCAACTGGGTTTCGTTGGGAGACGGAGGGACCGGGTGTCCCTCGCCCGGACCAGTGACGCGCTGATTAGCGCGTCACTTTGAGTATCCGCCCGTTCGAGGGACACCCGGTCCCTCCTCTTTGGCCAGCCAAATTCGTGGTTTCAGCTACGTTGCGGCCAGAACGCCGCCGAGCAAGGAGAAGAGATGGCCGAGAAGAGCTTCGCCGACGCGCTGAACGAGCAGATCGCCAACGAGTTCGCCGCCTCGCAACAGTACGTGGGGGCGGCCGTCTACTACGACGCCGAGACCCTGCCCCGCCTCGCCAGCTTCTTCTACCGGCAGGCGCTGGAGGAGCGCGAGCACGCGATGATGATGATCCAGTACCTGCTCGACGTCGACGAGGAGGTGCGGATCCCCGACATCAAGTCGCAGCAGACCAGCTACGCGGACGGGGTCGCGCCGGTGCGGATGGCGCTCGAGCAGGAGCGGCGGGTGGGCGAGGAGATCTACGCGCTCTTCGAGCTCGCCCGCGAGGTGAAGGACTACCGCGCCGAGCAGTTCATGCAGTGGTTCGTCAAGGAGCAGGTCGAGGAGGTGGCGCTGATGAACGACCTGATCAACGTGGTCGAGCGCGCCAAGGAGAACCTGCTGCTCGCCGAGGACTACATTGCGCGGGAGAATCCGGGCGAAGGAGACAACGACCCGACCGCGCCGCCTCCCGCGGGTTCGGGGGGGTAGCGACGAGGAGCGGTCGGGGGTGTCCGGTCGCTTGCTGGGTTTTTCGCCCGGTTCGTTGCGTTTCTCGCGAGTAGGTGGGCGAAAAACATGACGCCGCTGCGCGGCCGGACACCCCCGACCGCTCCTTACGAGACTGCGCATCCGACATTGACCACACCCGAGAGGGGTCAAAATCGGATGCGCTTATCCCAGCCAGCCCGCTCGCTTCCGCATCGCTTTGATGCGGCGGAACTCGGCGATGTCCTCGCGGAGGACGGCGGGAGCTGGCGCTGGTAGGAAGCGGGCCGGGAGAGGGGACTCGACTACGCCGTCCTCGCCCGCGACTACGCGGTAGGCGCGGGCGCCTCGTTGGGCGGTTATAGCGGAGGGGGCTCCGTTCCCTTCCCAGATCAGGCCGGCGTAGTCGTCTAGGCCATAGCCGCCCGGCATCCCGTCGCGGACCGCGTCGAGGTAGGCGGCGCGTCGGTCTGGTTCGTCGTTGTAGTGGACGCAGAGGCTGCCGCCGAGCAGACCGAGTCCAGCGCCGGGCTCGGCCCTGCCCGAGGACTTGGTGATCCCCGCCTCGAACCAGCACATCGCCCCGGCACTTTGGCCGGCGAGGACGATCCCCTGTCGCCAGGCGAGGCTGAGGATCGCGCCCAGGTCGTGCGCATCCCAGACCGCGAGCAGGTTGAGCAGGCTGCCGCCGCCGACGTAGATCAGGTCCTGCGCCAGGAGGTGGTCACGCAGCTCCATCGGGCGGCGGCCGAGTCGGAACAGCGACACGTCGGAGGGCTCGCAGGGCCGCTCGCCGAAGGCGGAGTAGAAGCGGCCGATCTGCTCGGAGGTGTCGCCGCTGGCGGTCGGCAGGACGCAGATCCGCGGCCGGCCCCCTGCCCGGGCGCTCGCCAGGCGCAGCATCAGCTCGCATACGGCCCGATCGGCCGGCCTCGATGTGAAGTCGTGGCCGCCGAGGGCGAGGATGCGGGAGATCATCCCGCCACCGCGTTCGTCTTTTGTGGCGCATACCGAGACAAAGGACGAACGCGGTCCTGCATCAGGCCGCCAGTGCCGTCGACATCGCGTCCGGCAACGGCGCCAGGTAGCTGACCGCCCCGGGATCGCCGAGGTAGGTGGTGGCGATCCGCATCTCGACGACCCGCCCGCCGACCACGTCGAGCCGGTAGCCGCGGGCGGCCGGCCGCGAGGCGACGACGCAGCTCAGCCCCGTCCCGGTGAAGTGCAGCGCCGCGCCGTCCTCCGCCGCGTAGCCGGAACGCATCCCGGCAGAGAGGAAGTCCCGATAGGCGCGGCGGCGGCTCGAACCCGCCTCGTAGTGGACGCAGTTGCTGAACGGCAGTAGCCCCAGCCCCTCGACTCGCTGCGGCTTGCCGTGAAAACCCGTCACCGCCTCTGCGAACCAGCACAGCGAACCAGCGGAGAGCCCGCAGAGGACGATGCCCCGCTCCCATGCTTCGCGCAGGATCAGGTCGATCCCGTGCGCCCGCCAGACGCCGAGCATGCTGACCACGCTGCCGCCGCCAACGTAGATCAGGTCCTGGGAGAGCAGGTGCTCACGCAGATCTTCTGGTCCCTGCTCGCGACGGAACAGGGAGACGTGGCTGGCTTCGCAGCGATCGGCGGGGAAGGCGCGATAGAAGCGGACGACATAGTGGTCGGCGTCGCCGCTGGCCGAGGGGAGGAAGCAGACGCGCGGGCGCGCAGCACCGGTCAGATCCAGGACGTACTGATCGAGCAGCGGATTCCCCGACTCCATCGAGAAGCCCCCACCACCGAAGGCGACGATCTGGCGGAGCGTGGTCTCCATCGTCAAATGGTCGCCGCGACCGGCCTCGCGACCGTTGTACAGCGGTCCGAAGTTCGGGGACGGCCGCTCGCCCGCATGTACAGTGCGTGCCGATTAGACGGGGATCGGCGGCGACGAGGCGATCACGCTTGCCGATCACGCTTGCCGGGACGCCATCCAGGCAGCCGAGCGGGCCGGCTTCGAGTCGGTCTGGGCGGCGGAGTCGCTGCAGGGCAGGGACGCACAATGGATCTGCCGGGAGCGTTCCCAGGCGAAGCCGCATTGTTAACTCGGTACTGATTCGTCCACAGGCTCCTGCTCGGGGTGTACAATCGCGTTTACTGAAACACGGTTGTCTACGAGGACCCCCACGATGCCTCCCACCCCCTCCCCCCACCGCGGCAGCGCTCCGGCGCCCCTCGAGGACCTGGACGGCCTGCTCGAGCGGGAGAGCCTGCCGGCTGGGCGCGAGGCCCTCGCCGAGCCGCTGATCGCGCACTCCCAGCGGGAGAGGATCCTCGTCGCGATGGCCGACAGTTGCGCGACCAAGGGCTACGGCGCGACGACCATCGCCGACGTCGTCGAGCCGGCCGCCGTCTCCCGCGCCACCTTCTACGAGCTGTTCAAGGACAAGGAGGACTGCTTCCACGCCGCGATGGAGGTCTCGCTGGCCGACGCCATGGGACGAATCGTCGCCGTCTACTCCCCTGACAAGCCGTGGGCGACGATGGTTCGCGACGCCGCCGCCGCCTTCCTCGACCTGCTCGCAAACCGGCCCGCCTTCGCCCGTATGGCGCTGGTCGAGGCGCCCTCCTCGGGGCAGCGGGCCTTCGACCTCTACGCGTCGGGCAAGCGGGTGCTGCAGACGCTGCTCGACCTGGGCCGCGACGACCCGGTCGAGGAGGAAGCGATTCCCTCCAGCGCCGGCCGCGCCGCGCTCGCCGCGGCCGAGTCGCTGATCGTCGGCCAGATCCTCGCCGGCAACGCCGAACGCCTGCGGGAGCTGCTTCCGGACGTCGTCTACATCACGACGGTTCCTTACCTGGGTCAGGACGAGGCGCTGCGCCAGTCGCGCGAGGCCGAGAAGATCGTGCAGCCGAGCGGAAGCTGAGCGATGGAGGCAGGGGCGAGGGGACGGTGGCGGCCGCCGCGGGGACGGCATCGGCTGCCGCCCGAGGTCGTGTCGCGCTCACAGCGTGAGCGGCTGCTCGAGGCGGCGGTCCGGGTCGTCGCCAGGAAGGGTTATGCCGCGACGACGATCGGCGATCTGACCAAGGAGGCGGGCATCTCCCGCACCACCTTCTACGAGCTGTTCGGAGACAAGGAGGCCTGCTTCCTGGCCGCCTACGACGGCGCGGTCGACGTGCTCATGAGGCGAGTCGGCGCGGCCTACGAATCCGAGCAGCGCTGGCCCCGACGTGCCCGGGCCGGCCTGGAGGCGCTGCTCGAGACGCTCGCCGCGGAGCCCGACCTCGCCCGCTTGGCCCTGGTCGACATCGGCGCGGCGGGGCCGACGGCGCAGCGCCACTTCCGGGTCGCGGTGCAGAGGCTGACGCCGCTGTTCGAGGAGGGCCGCGATTTCGCTCCCGGCGGCCGCAACCTGCCGGCGAACACCTCGCGGATGGCGATCGGTGGAGTCACCGGGCTGATCTCCGACGAGCTGCTGGCCGGGCGGGCAGAGCAGCTTCCCGGGTTGCTTTCGGACGCTCTATTTGCCACGCTTGTGCCGTATATCGGCCCGCAGGCGGCTGCCAGGGAGGTGGACGAGCTGAATCGATAAACGTCCTCGTACACGATGCCGCTATGATTCATATACCGGGTAGTTCTCACTTGGCGGTCTGGCCGATGGCAGCAATCGAATCGCGGCGTCAACTCATCCTGGAGGCGATGGTTCGCGTCGTCGGGCGCAAGGGCTACAAGCTGACCTCGGTCGCCGACGTGATCGAGGAGGCTGGCGTCTCCCGAACGACCTTCTACAAGCACTTCGAGGACAAGCACGAGTGCTTCCTGGCTGCTTACGACATGCTGGTCGAACGGGTGCTCGGCGAGGTCGTCGCCAACTGCGACGGCGACCGGCCCTGGTTGGAGCGGGTGCGAAGCGGGCTGACCACCATCGTCGAGCTCTTCGCGCTCGATCCCGAGCTGGCCCGGACGGCGATCGTCGAGGTCGCGGCGGCGGGCGGCGACGCCCGTCAGCGCCACTGGAACGCGATCAGTCGGTTCACCGAGTTCCTCGAGGACGGCAGGGAGCTGGCCGGCGGTCGCGAGCTGCCCGACAACATCGCCCTGATGGCGGCCGGCGCCGTCTCCGGACTGATCTTCGACGAGCTCCTCACAGGCAGAGCGGAGCGGCTCCCCGAGCTGCTGCCCGATCTGCTCTTCGCGATGCTGGTCCCATACATCGGACCAAGCGCCGCGGCCGCCGAAATGCGCAAGGCGGCGGCCGGCTAGGCCGGAGCCCGCGACCGCCTGCCGGCAAGGCGACGGCCGGCTGAGCCGGAGCCCGCGACCGCCTCCCGGCCTCCCGCCGGGCCTGCCCTAAACGAAGCCGATCTCGCGGCGCAGCTTGTTGCGCACGCGGTGCAGCCTGACCTTGACCGTCCCTTCCGGCACACCAAGACGGCGGGCGATGCCGGCCTGCGTCAGGTCCTCCTCGTAGCGGAGGCGGACCAACTGCCGGTCGCGCTCGTCGAGGCGCTCGAGCGCCGCGTGGATGTCGGCGCGTTCGACCGTCGCCAGGACGCGCTCGTCGTCGACGCCCACGTCGGTCTCCATCGTGTCGATCGGATCCGGACGCAGGCGGGCGTGCTGGCGGAACGCCTCGTTGCGGACGATCGTCGCCAGCCACTGCTTGCGGCTGCCGCTCTCGCGCAGGGTCGATCGCCGTCGCCAGGCTCGCAGCAACGCATCCTGCGCGATGTCCTCCGCCTCGCTCGGGTTCTTCGCGTAGCGATAGGCGAGCCGCAGACAGACCCGTCTCGCTTCGTCCCACTGCCAACCGTCGCCGGCATTCCTAGCCCGATCTGCTGACTGGTCGAGTTGACAAACGTGCACGGTCGCCGAACAAACTATCAAACTTGAGCAATGAAACTTTGTTGAATGTTTTCCCGGTCTGGAAGGACAGTGGAGGCATCAGCAGTCCAGCCGGGGAGCCAGTGGGCCGAGCAGGCCTATGAGGCGATCGCCCCCGTCTATGACGATTTCACGGCCCACCACGACTACGAGCTGTGGCTGGGCGAACTCCTCCCTCAGCTCCAACGCCACGGGTTGCGCGGGCATCGCCTGCTCGACGTCGGCTGCGGAACCGGGAAGAGCTTCCTGCCCATGCTGGCGCGCGGGTGGGACGTGACCGCATGCGACATCTCGCCGTCGATGCTCGAGCTGGCCAGGGGGAAGGCCGGGGATGCGGCGCGATTGACCGTGGCCGACATGCGGAGGCTGCCGGTGTTCGGCGAGTTCGATCTCGTCTGGGCGCTGGACGACGCGGTCAACTACCTGCTCGGCGCGGAGGAACTGGGGGACGCGCTGAGCGGGATGCGGGCCAACTTGGCCCCCGGCGGGCTGCTGATGTTCGACGTCAACACGCTCCACTGCTACCGCTCCTTCTTCGCTCAGACGGAGAGCGTCGAACGGGGTGGGCGACGGCTGGTCTGGCGCGGCCAAGCGTCGGCCGACGTCGCTCCCGCATCGGTCTGCGAAGCGCGCTTCGAAGTGGAGGCGCCGGGTGGGGAGGGCGACGTCGAGACGCACGTCCACCGGCAGCGGCACTTCCCCGAAGCGGAGGTGCTGGCGACGCTGGAGGCGGTCGGCCTGCGGCCGCTGGACGCGTTCGGGCACGGTCACGACGCCGTGCTGAAGCAGCCGGTCGACGAACTCGAGCACGCCAAGGTCGTCTACATCGCCGGCCGGGCTTAATCCCGACTGCCGATCGCGACGCCACGCCGGAGCGGGCGCGCGCATAGTGCCGCGGCCCCACGGACGGGCGGGCGATCAGACGATTTGAGCGTCGACGAACCCTGCGATCAACACGAGCCAGCCGCCGATCTCGGCGACCATCAGGCTGACCATGAAGCCGTGCAGGCCCGAGACCGGATCGTGGAACTGGTTGTCGGTGTCGCGCCGCCATCCGTGCACGGCGTAGCCGACGACCGCGGCGAAGAAGTAAAAGGCCAGGGCGCCGGCCGCGAGCAGATTCACCAGCGCGCTCCACTCGCTCAACTCAACGAAGGTCGCGACCAGCAGCAGCGCGAAGCTGTAGAGGAGCGCCGCCCGGTGGGCGATGTCCACATAGGGATGCGCCGCGCTCTCCTCCGACTCGACGATCTGCCGGTACTTCCAGCCGCCGAGCAGGAGCGCCCAGAGGAACATCACTCCCGCGGCCAGCAGCACCGCCTTCGTATCCCCGCCTAGCTCCACGGGGCGATGCTAGACGCCATGGCCTCCCTATGGGTCTGATCGTCCCCGACCTGAGGTGGTGCCGTCGATTACCTCGGGGTAATCGACCGGCGAACCGGAGCGAGCTAGAGTCGCCGCCGATGCCTACCGCAAGCTCTCGGGCCCAGATTGGGCCGCTGCTGCGCGAGTGGCGCGAGCGGCGGCGCCTCACCCAACTCGAGCTGGCGCTCGATACGGGGATCTCGGCCCGCCACCTGAGCTTCGTCGAGACGGGTCGCTCGAAGCCGGGCCGCGACGTCCTGCTGCGCGTCGCCGAGCAGCTCGATGTCCCCTTCCGGGAGCGAAACCGCCTGCTGCTCGCCGCCGGTCACGCCCCGGCGTTCCCCGAGCGCTCGCTCGTGGACCCGGAGCTGGGCCCAGTGCGGGAGGCGCTCGATCGCGTCATCGCCGCGCACGAGCCCTACCCGGCGATGGTCATCGACCGCGGCTGGAACGTCGTCGCCGCCAACTCGGCGTTCGCGGCGTTCGGGGAGTGGGTGGACCCGGAGCTGCTCGAGCCGCCCGTCAACGCGCTGCGGGTCGGCCTCCACCCGCGCGGACTGGCACGTTGGGTCGTCAACCTGGGCGAGGTGCGCGCGTACTTCCTCGAGCGGATCCAGCGCCAGGTCGCGCTCACCGCGGACGACGATCTGGCTGCTTTGCTCGAGCAGGTCGCGGGCTATCCCGTGCCCGAGCAGGAGCACCGCTCCCCCGCCGAGACGGCCGCGAGGGAGATCCTCACGCCGCTGCGGCTGCGCACCCCCGACGGCAATGAGCTGTCGTTCGTCGGAACGGTCGCCACGTTCGGCTTCGCCGGCGAGGTGACGACCTCGGAGCTCTCGATCGAGTCGCTCTTCCCCGCCGACGCGGCAACCGCCGAGGCCTTCAAGGACCGAGCCCGCAACCGCCGGCGAGGTCGATCTCACACGAACACGGAAACGGAGGCTGGAAATGGGTAAGCCCGGAATCGGTCAGCTGATCGCAGGCGCTGGAGGCGTCCTGCTCATCGTCTCCCTGTTCCTGCCCTGGGCGGACGTCCAGGACGTCGGCCGGAGCGGCTGGGAGTTCTCGACGATGGCCGACGTCTTCTTCCTGATCGCCGGGCTCGTCGCGATCGGCGCGGCGATCACCGGCGGGCGCGTCGGGTTCTTTCGCCCCGATCTGTCGCTGAACGCCGCGACCGATCTGCTCGGAGTCGTGGCGACCCTGCTCCTCGCCTGGCTCGTCATCTTCGACTTCCCGGCGGGCGCCGACCCTGAGATCGGCGTCTACCTGGCGCTGATCGCGGCGATCACGATCGCCGGCGGCGCCGGCGACTACAGCGTGCTGCGCCGCGGCGGCGGGCCGCACGCCGCTTCGAGAAGCTGACGCCTCGGCAGTCTCGTTCCTCGGCTCGTCGCATGGCGTCTGCGATCAGCCACAGCATCGGCGGCCAGAGGCCGACGAAGAGAGCGCGGCGCTCGGCGTTCCCACGTTCGTCCTCTCCAATCGTCTTGGCCCGAACCCAGAGAACGACGCAAAGGCCGATGGCGCTCATGGAGAGCCCGTAGAGGTGGCGGCTTCGCGGGCGCAGCTTGACCGGATCCAAGTCGGGCATTGCCTTTTAGTTTGACGAATCCTGCGCGCGTTCCGGCACGAGATCGAGGGGGTAGATCCAGAGGGTGCCGCGGCGCCAAACCCTTCGCAGGCGATGGTCTACGGCCGCCCGCTGGCCGTCGGGCGTGGCCCTGACGTTCTGGCGTTATTTGTGGAGCACGACCCCCGTTCACCGCTGGGAGATGACGGGCTCGTGGCCGCAGGACGCGCCGCCTGAGCTTCCCCGCGACATCGACCGCGATGAGCTGCAGCGGATGGAGGAAGGCGTCGGTCCCCTGCTGCACAGGATCTACCGCACCGAGATCGTCGGCTCCCCGTCCACTGCGGAGGAGCTGATGGGAAATCTCTTCGAGGATCTCGATCGCATGGCTCCGTCTGAGTTCGCGACGTTCCAGAAGCTCGACGGAAATGCGCGGTCGAGCAAAGGCGACGAGTACGTCGTCCGCATGCCCGGTCCCTGGGACGGGCCGGTACGCGTGGTCGCCGCGGACGCGACGTCCTTTCGTCTGGCGACCCTGCAAGGCCATCTCGAGGCGGGGCAAATCGAATTCCGGGCCTCCGAGGGCCATCGCTCCATCTCGTTCGAAATCGAGTCCTGGGCGCGGAGCGGCGATCCGATGAGCAACCTTTTCTACACCCACCTCCGACTGTCGAAGGAGGTCCAGCTGCACATGTGGTCGTCGGTGCTGCGCAAGGTCACCGAGCTCGCCGGGGGCAGGATGGGGCAGGGCATCGCGATCACGACTCGCGTCGTCGAGCAGAGCCAACTGCCGGGGGGCCGAGCCGCAGGCCGCGCCAGGCGAGGCACCGCTCGCCGTCTCGCCGCCCTGGCCGACAGGCCGGTCAACTTCGACCCCACGAAAGTCGACGCGTATGTCGCGGACGAGCGATGGCGGGTGGACGACATGGTCGAACCGCTTCCGCACGAAGGCTCGGGGCCGCCCGTGGAGGGCGGCAGCTGGCTGGTGGCGCGGGACCTGATGGACAGGTACCAGTTGGCCGACCCGGGCGTGGTCACCGCTTTCTACGACGAGGAGGCTCCGCTGACGGGGCGGGACATGCTTCTGGACATCCGCTTCTGGGGGTTGCGGTTCAGGGTCGGGGTGAGGATCGGCGACGTCTACGAAGACACGGTGGAAGTCGACGGACGCGAGGTGCTCGTCTTCGGCTGGAGCTACCGAACCCTCGAGGGTCACTTCGAGCAGGGCCAGATGCATTACGAGCTCTGGAAGTGGCTGGACACCGGCGACGTCGAGTTCCACCTGCGCGCCGTCTCCAAGCCGGCCGAGACGGGTCCCCTGCTCCTGCGAACCGGCTTTCGTCTCTTCGGCCGCAGCCGCCAGCTGCGCTTCTACCGGCAGGTGTGCCGGCGGGTCAAGCGGCTCACCGAGGCGCAGCTGGAGACCGACCGAGCTGCGGCGTCGCGGCAGCGACCGTGACCAACCCGTGCATCAGGTCGACGGCCTCCGAATCCGAGAGGTCCTGGTCACGAATAAGGGAGCGCCAGGTCGCAAACGAGATCGCGTGGCCGACCGCGGCCTCGATCCTGCGCCTTCGGGCGCCCCGCTCCGGGCGACCGCGGACGATCGTCGCGATGGCCTCGACGAACCAGCCGCCCATGCTTGCCACGGCAGGCCACATCGCCGGCACCAGAGGAGCGTCGCGCGTGGTCTTCTCCAGCATCTCCTCGCCCCTCCCGTACCACGCATAAAGAGCGTTCAGGGCGACCCGCAGGCGCTCCGAGGGATCGTCGACTGCCGCCCACTCCGCCAGGTCCGGCAGCGGGTGCTGGGCGCGCCAGTGTGAAGAGCAGGCGCCGAAGAGCGCCTCTTCGTCGGGGAAGTGTCTGTAGACGGTCGCGCGCTGCACGCCGGCTCGCTCGGCGACGGCGCTGATGGTCGTCCTCGCCGGCCCGACGGACCCGTGGAGCTCGACCGCGGCCTCGGTAATGCGAAGGCGCGTCTCGTCCTCCAGCTCGGCGCGGCGGCGCTTGCGGTACTTCCGTTTGGCAGCTGAGGAGTTTTCGCTAGACATATCTGTTCTACGAAGTTTGACACAGGCGTGGGCGGCATGCTAGCTTCATCGCACATGACCGTTCAACGAAATGGAGGTACCGCAATGTCAGCAGACCAGCTCGCCGAGACGCTCCAACGCTTCGACGCTTCCCAAGGCCCCCGCAAGGTCGGTCCCACCGACGGCCCCGTCGCCGAGCTGGGCGGCTGCGACGCGCGCTTCCTGGTCTTCGGAGAGGAATCGGGAGGCGGCTTCTCCCTGGTCGAACACCCGGTGCCACCCCGCTCCCTCTGCGCCCCCCGCCACCGCCATCAGGGCGTCGACGAGTACAGCTTCGTCCTCGAAGGCCGCATGGGCGCCCTGCTCGGTGACGACGTGATCTACGCCGAGGCCGGCGACCTGGCGTTCAAGCCGCGCGACCAGTGGCACACCTTCTGGAACGCCACCGACGAGCCCCTCCGCATCCTCGAGATCATCTCCCGAGCCGGCTTCGAGCACTTCTTCCGCGAGTTCGACCGAATGACCAGGGACGGCACCCTCGACCCGGTGGCACTAGGCGAGAAGTACGCGATCGAGTTCGACATGGAGAGCCTCCCGGCCATCTGCGCAGAGCACGGCCTCGTCCATCCCCTGCTCGGGTAGAAGGCGCGGTCCGCTCCACCAGTTCAGGCGCCTCTCGATACGGGAGCGACGGGACGTTGTCAGCGAGCACGTCCCAGACGGCCTCCACGACTACGACCGCCAACCGCCAGCTCGTCGCAATCGAGGTCTGGGAGGCAAGCACCCGTCTACCGGCGAGCATCCTCGAAGCCTTGCCAACGCCCGGATCCGGCCGCCAGCCCAGCGTGTAGACTGCTTATCTACATGGCAGTGACGGACACCACCACGATTCGAGTTCCGACCGAGACCCGCGACCGCCTCAAAGCTCTCGCCGCCCGGCGGGGTGAGTCTGCCAGCGAGGTAGTCGTGAAGCTGGTCGGCGCCGCCGACGAGGAGCAGATGCTGGCCGAGATCGAGGCCGGATTCGAGCGGCTGGCCAGCGACCCGGAGGTCCTTGCCGCCTACCGAGCCGAGAGCAGCGAGATCGAAGCCGCCTTCGACGCCCCCGCCCCCGAGTGGTAAGCGCTCGCCCGCAGCAGGGCGAGGTCTACTGGGCCGATCCCGAACCGACGCGCGGGAGCGAGCAGGCAAAGGCTCGTCCCTTCGCCATCGTCTCCGTTGATCAGCTGAACCACGCAAGCCTCGGCCTCTCGCTCGCCGTCCCGCTCACCCGTACCGACTTCAAAAGCTCGCTGCACGTGGAAGTTCCCGCACCGGAGGCAGGGCTGAAAGAGCGCGGCTTCGCAATGCCCGAGCAGCTTCGAGCAATCTCCCACGAGCGCCTTCGCCGCCGGCTCGGCGCCCTTCGTCCGAAGACACTAGAAGAGCTACTGAAGCGCTGCCGCGTCCTGCTCCGGTAGGGCAGGCACGCTCAACATCGCACCCTCCAAGACCGCCGCCGGCGTTCGCCAGGTCGTCCTCGATCCCGAGTTGGTACAGCTCCTGCGCGAACACAAGCTCGCCGTTGAGTGGAGTCAGCCGGACGACTTCGTGTTCGCGGGTCGCATCCGGGAAACCGCGTGAGCGCAACAGCGTTCGCACTCGCATCCTCTACGGGGCGATTGAGAAGGCGAACGTGCTGCTTGGCGCCGAGGACTGTCCGCGGTTGCCCGATGGCATCACGTTCCACTCACTACGCCGCACCTATGCCGCGCTGCAAGCGGAGCTGGGGGAGCATCCGTCCATCACCGCCGCGCAGATGGGCCATCGCGACCCCCGCAATGACCCTGCGCTTACACCGACGTAACCGGAATGCGGCCCCGGACGCGCCTCGGTGGCTTGCTTGGCGATGCCGATTGGGCAGAAACGGGCAGAAATCCCGATTTGGCTTCCAGCGAGGAAGACAAAGCACCGTCGCCAGACGTGCCTAAAACCAGCTCAAACGCAGGCACTTCAAAAGACGGGAGCGACGGGACTCGAACCCGCGACCTCCGGCGTGACAGGCCGGCGCTCTAACCAACTGAGCTACGCCCCCGAGGGATGGGCGAGATCCGCCCGGGCGGGGATTATCTCAGGGTCGCTGGATCAGCAGCTCGAAGGGGGCTTTGGCGCGGCGCATGGACTTCAGTTGGACGCGCAGGCGGGACTGGCCGCAGACCGTGAAGTTGAGGCGCCGACGCAGGCTGAGGCCGTGCCGCGAGGTGCGGAGGACGTGGCCGGAGGTGCTCCACAGGCTCAGCTGGTAGCGGTGGCGAAGCTGCTCGCCAGGCTGCAGGCTGACCGTGCCGTCGAGCGGTGTGCGGAACGACTTGACCGTGCCGCCCAGCTCACCAGACCGGGTCTCCCCCGCCACCCGCAGGCTGGTCCGCCCAATCCACGGATGCAGCGTGTCCCTGCGGATCGCCTCGAAGGCGCCTGCGCCCGGCGCCAAAGATGCGGGCCACTTCCACTTCGCCTCGCTCTCCGGGAACCGGTAGCGCGCGAAGGCCTCCGCGAAGGCCTCGCCGGGATTCTCGTAGTAGCGCAGGCCCTCATCCCCCGGGAAGAGGACGCCGCGCCGGCGAGCCTGGCAGATGCGCTCATGGCTCGACCAGCGCGGCGTGCCCCAATCGATTGCCGCGGGAAATGGCGCCGGGGTTTGCCTGTGGTTGGCAACGTGGTGCCCGTACTCGTGGGCAAGGACGAATTCGCGGCTGGCGCCGTCCTCCGACGGCGTGTCGTCGCCGCTGAGGACGATTTTGTTCTCGCTCGGGTAGTAGCAGGCCTGGGCGCCGTAGCCGCAATCGAAATCGATCTGGAACGGCGCATCGAGCTGGACGGTGAGCAGCCCGATCTCCGGCCCATGGATCAGCGTGCCTATGAAGCCGGCGATCCGCTGCGGGTCCGCGGCGTTACACGACGCCTGGCAGGCCGCCGTCACGGCGACCGCGATCGTCGCGCCGCTGCCGTCGTGGACCGGATATCGATCGGCCCAGGCACCGGCCGAGATGCGCGCGGCCGCCACGCTCGGCTCGCCGACCACCACATCTCGCGTTGCCGTCGCCCCTGCCGCCGGAGCGGCGAGGATGAGAGTCATGGCTATGCCCGCAAGCGCCCCCACCGGGCGCTTGCTCAAGGGGCAGGCCCTGGATCTGTCTCGTAGGGCTTGACTGCGGTCACCTGGCAGACACGGTAGCTCGCCCTTCCTCGCATCTAAAGGGCCGGCATACACACAAGTACCCAGTCGGGATGCGCCTTTCCGGAGTACGGCTACCATGCACCACGCCTTGATCGTCGAGCGAACCGAGAACCCGACGTGGCTGTCCAACGCCTATCTCGTCGCCGACGAAGCCGGCGGCAAGGGAGTGTTGATCGACGGCAACGACGAGCTGAGCCCGCTGCTGGAGCGCGCCGAGCGGGACGGGATCGAGATAACGCACGTGCTGATCACCCATCCCCACGGCGACCACGTCGCGGGCCTGGCGGAGGCGCGCGAGCGGCTCGGCGACCCGCCGCTGGTCGCCCACGAGGAGACGGCTGCCGAGCTGCAGGAGGACGTCGAGACGACGCTCGCCGACGGCGAGAAGCTGACCACGGGAGGGCTCGAGATCGAGGCGATCGCCACGCCCGGTCACGCGGCCGGCCACCTCGCCTTCCTCGTCAACGGCAGCGACGTCTTCACCGCCGACGTCCTCTTCGAGGGGACGGTGGGCGGGACGATGGCGCCGGGGGCGAGCGGCTTCGACGACCTCCAGACCTCGGTGATGCGGCTGATGGAGCTGCCCCCGGACACGAGGGTCCACCCTGGCCACCGCGAGCCGACCACGATCGGCGCCGAGTGGGAGGGCAACCCCTTCGTGCGGATCTGGCGCGGCCTGGAGACGACTGGCGAGGAGGAGTGCACGGTCTGGGGACGGCCGGCCACTCTGAAGCTCTGGGCACCGGACTACGACGGCGGCAACAAGGCCTGGATCGTCTTCACCGACGACGGGCTCGAGGCAATCGTCGGCGGCTCGCAGGTGGAGCGAGGCTGATCTGCAAATCCGATTGGCGGCGAGGTTTAAACCGCCGGAGACGGGGTAAACCGCCCTCACTCCCATACGACGAAGCCCCGCTACGGCGGGGCTTCGTCGTTCTGGGGGGGCCTAGCGACCAGCGGATGACCGTTCGACCAGGTTCCAGCAGCCGTCGGCGTCGGTTGCGGGCTCGGCTGCCTGAGGCTTGGCGCCGAACTTGACCGGGGGGCCGCGAGGCCCGCCGGGGCGACGATCGGCCCAGGGACCCAAGGCGTGAACCCACTCATCCCTCCAGTGTTCGTTATGTCCCTATGACGGCCAAAAGGAACACCGGAAGCGGGAGGTCCCAGGAAGGTCCTTAGGATCAGCGCATGACCTCAGGGCAGAGCGCGACCAGCGCGCCCGAGCTGAAGGCCCAGATCGAGGCCGAACGCGGCGGGCGACCCTTCCTCGTCTATCGCGACGGCGAGGGCGAGCAGCAGATCGTCGTGGTCGAGGACGGGACCACGGCGCTCTGGGTGGGCCGCGGCGAGTCGGCAGACCTGCGGCTCGACTGGGACGAGGAGGTCTCGGCGCTCCACGCCCAGATCGAGGTCGTGCGCGACGAGTGCACCCTGCTCGACGACGGCCTCTCCCGCAACGGCTCCTTCGTCGGCGAGGAGCGGGTCGACGGCCGCCGCCGCCTGCGCGACGGCGACACGCTGCGCTTCGGCCGCACCACCGTCCTCTTCCGCCGCCCCGGCGAGGGCGCCCCGGAAGCGACGGTCGCAGCGAGCCAGATGTCAGCCGCGGCAAAGGTCTCCCCCGGCCAGCGCCGTGTCCTCCTCGCCCTCTGCCGCCCCTTCAAAAACGAATCGCCCTTCGCCACCCCGGCCACCAATCAGGCGATCGCCGACGAGCTCCACCTCAGCGTCGACGCGGTCAAGACCCACATGCGGGCCCTCTTCGAGAAGCTCGGGGTCGAGGATCTGCCGCAGAACCGCAAGCGCGTCGCGTTGGTCGAGCGCGCCCTGCAGAGCGGCGTGGTCAGCCGCCGCGAGCTCTGACTGCAAGACGCCGCCCCGGACAAATGTGCGATTGGAGTGTGGGCGATTTGTCCGGACACTCCTAGGACAGGGCTGATCGCCGGCCCCGCGCAAGTCCGATCACGGCGAGGCCCATGCACCTACTCCTAGCGCTCCAGACGACCGACATCAAAGAATTCTTCTTCGACTGGTACCCGGTCTTCGGGGTCGTCTTCATGTTCTGCCTGCTGATCGTCTTCGTGACGCTGCTGCGCGGCACGCTCGGGGCGACCAAGCCGGAGACGGTGAAGGCGAGCAAGACGAAGCCCGTGCTCTGGGAGGACGTGCAGGGGGTCGACGCCGCCAAGGACGAGCTGCTGGACGTCGCCGAGTGGCTGCGCGATCCCGACCGCTTCGCGGTGCTGGGGGCGCAGCCGCCGCGCGGGGTGCTGCTCTTCGGTCCGCCGGGCACCGGCAAGACGATGCTGGCGCGCGCGGTTGCCGCGCAGGCCGGCGTCGACTTCTTCTCGGCCTCGGGCTCGAGCTTCGTCGAGATGTTCGTCGGCAGGGGCGCGGCGCGGATCCGGCGCCTGTTCAAGGAGGCGCGCAAGTCCGGGCGGGCGGTGATCTTCATCGACGAGCTCGACGCGGTCGGCGGCGCCCGCAGCGGTGGCGGCGGCGACGGCGGGACGAGCGAGCGCGAGCAGGCGCTCAACCAGCTCCTGGTCGAGCTCGACGGCTTCGAGCGCGACCCCGGCACCGTGATCGTGATCGCCGCCTCCAACTACGTCGACAAGCTCGACAAGGCGCTGCTGCGCCCGGGGCGTTTCGACCGCCAGGTGCTGGTGGCGCCGCCCGACCGTGACGGGCGCGAGGCGATCCTGCGGGCGCACGCCAGGGGCAAGCCGCTGGCCCCGGACCTCGACCTGACCGACGTGGCGCGCAAGACGACCGGGATGACCGGCGCCCAGCTCGCCAACGCGCTCAACGAGGCGGCGATCATCGCCGGCCGAGCCGGCAGGGTGGCAACCGCTCGCGAGGACCTCGACGAGGCGCTGCTGCGCCAGTCGGTCGGCTCGCAGCAGGCGCGGCGCCTGACCCAGCACGAGCGGCGGATCGTCGCCTACCACGAGGCCGGCCACGCCCTCTGCCGGCGCCTGCTCGGGCTGGACCCGCCGGAGATCCTCAGCATCGTGCCGCGCGGGCCGGCGCTCGGCTTCGTCGGCCACTCGCCGCGCGAGGACACCTATCTGAAGTCGCGCGAGGAGCTGCTCGACGAGCTGGTGACGCTGCTGGGAGGGCGCGCCGCCGAGGAGGAGGTGTTGCGCCACTCCTACTCCGGGGCGGTTGACGATCTCTCCCGCGTCCACCTGGTCTGCCGGCAGATGGTCGCCGAGTTCGGGATGGGCGTGGCGCTGGACGCCGACGGGGCGCCGCCGATCGCCCTGCCGACCGGCGACTACGCTCTCTCTGACCGCACGCGGCGCGACGTAGACGTGGCCGCGATGACCCTCGCCCGTGAGGCGTACCGGCGGGCGCGGGCGCTGCTCGCCGCCAACCGCGAGTGCCTCGACGACCTCGCCGCCAACGCACTCGAGCGCGAGACGCTGACCCGCGAGGATCTCGACGAGATCTTTGCCGCCCACGAGCTGCACGAGCAGGCGTCCAGGACGGCGGCGATCGAGCCGACGGTCGTCCTCACCTCGGAGCCTGCCGACGACGAGCCTTCGGCGACTGACACTCGCCGCTAACCTCGGAGAGATGCCAGGGGATCGGGTGACTCGCAGACGAGCAGCCCGGCGCCGCCTTGGCAGAGGGGCCCTGACGGGGGCGGCGCTCGTCCTGCTCGTCGCAGCCGGCACGGCGGGCGCGATCAAGATCCGCGGCGGCGACCTCGTCATCACCGCCAACGGAGGATTCTCACCGACGGCGTTGCCCAAGTACCGCGACGCGCCGATCGAACTCTACGGCGGCGGCAAGATCTCAACCGTCTCGGGCGAGCTTCCACCAATCCTGAAGACGATCGCGATCGAATTCGACCGCCACGGCTCGGTGCAGACCACCGGCCTCGAAGTCTGCAGGGCGGCCAAGCTCGAGGCGACCAGGGTGCCGGCCGCCCGGCGCCAGTGTCCGAAGGCGATCGTCGGCAAGGGCTTCGGCCACGCAATCGTCAAGTTCCCGGAACAGGCGCCGATTCCGATCTCCTCGCCGATCACGCTCTTCAACGGACCCAAGGTGCGCGGCTTCGACTCCGTCATCGCCCACGCCTTCACCACGGTCCCCGTCCCGACCACCTTCATCGTTCCGATCGTGATCGAAAAGATCCGCAAAGGCGTCTATGGCTACCGCACCGAGGCGACGATCCCGGCGATCGCCGGCGGCGCCGGCGTCCCGATCTCCGGCCGGCTGCGGGTCGGCAAACGCTGGACCTACAAGGGCAAGCGCTACAGCTTCGTCAACGCACGCTGCGAAACGGGCCACCTGCAGGCGCGTGCGGCACTCACGTTCAAAGACGGCACCTTCCTCACCGGGACCATCGTCAGAGGGTGCAGCGTCCGCAGATAGAGGAGCCGTCATGACCCGTGCCACCGACAGCGACTACTACTTCCCCCCGGGCCGCTCGATGGCTCGCCGCGTGCACGGCGAGCGCTCGGTCGGCCTCCTCTACGGGCAGCGGGCGCTGCTGATCGGGGCGCTGGAACCGCTCACCTACACCGGCACGATGCTCTCCACCCGCTCCGGCGATCGGCCGTTCGAGCGCCTCGCCCGCACCGCAAAGATCCAGGAGACCGTCTTCCTCGGCACACGCGAGGAGGCCGACGAGGCGCTGGCGAAGGTGCGGCGGGTGCACGAGGGCATCAAGGGCTCGCTGCCCGAGGCCGCCGGCGTCCATCGGGCGGGCACCCCCTACTCGGCGCTTGATCCGGAGCTGATGCTGTGGACGCTGGCGGTGATCGCCGACTCGGGACGGGAGATGTACGAGACGCTGGTGCGGCCGCTGAGCGATGCCGAGCGCGAGGACCTCTGGCAAGACTACGTTCGCTTCGGAGAGCTGTTCGACCTGCCGCGCAGCGCGGTGCCGGGCAGCTACCGCGAGTTCGAGGAGTGGTGGGACGGCAGGCTTGCTTCCCCCGATCTGCAGGCGACCGAGCACGGGCTCGAGATGGCGCCGCTGGTCGCCTTCCGCCAGCCGGTGCCGGCGGCGGCGCGCGGCAACCTCGCCGTCCAGAACCACGTCATCAAGGGGACCCTGCCGCCCCGCGTCCGCGCGATCTTCGGCATCCGCTGGAGCGCCGCCCACGAGGCGAGCTTCCAGGCGATCGCCGCGGCTCACCGCCGCGCCCGCCGCCTCTTCCCGCGACCGATCCGCCGCGGACGCAACGACGTCTTCTTCGACGTGGTGACGAAGGCCGAGCGCCGGCGCGGCGGCACCGCGACGCCTCAGCTCTCGAGTCGGTCCGGCTCGTGAGCTGCCCCAGGCCGCCGCTGTAGCGCTACTCGTCGGGCCGTGAATCCCGCATCTCTTCCGCGCCAAGCGCGTTCGCTCGCTTCCGATCGCACGACGCCTGAGTGGGCGGTACTGGGCTCGAACCAGTGACCTCCTGCTTGTAAGGCAGGCGCTCTCCCAACTGAGCTAACCGCCCCGGAGGTCTTGATTATGCGGCATTTGCCTCCGGAGCTATCCGGGCGCGGTTCTAGAGTCCGTTGGGCCTGGGAGGCGTCCACATGTCGTCGCGGATTCGCACAGCCCCTTTGATCGCGCTTATGGCGCTGGGCCTGCTCGCTCCCGCATCCGTGGGGGCGCAGGAGCGAACGATTACCGTCAGGGGCACGGCGACCCAGGAGGTGCCGAACGACACGGCGAGCCTGAGGTTCTCGGTGACCAAGGAACGAAGGTCGCGGGCGGCTGCCCTGCGCATCGTCGCGATCCGTCTGCGGGAAGTCATCGCGACGGTGCAGAGCTTCCGGGGGGTTGGGCCCGGCGACGTCTCCACCGGGGAGATCTCCATCCGCAAGATCTTCCGCGGCGAGCGCCCCATCTTCCGCGCAAGCGAGGGAGTCACGGTGATCCTGCATCAGCCGGAGCGAGCGGGGGAAATGGTCAGCGCCGCGATCGCCGCTGGCGCCACCGGCACCAGCGGACCGAATTTCTTCCCCGGCAACCCCGAGCTCGCCTACAACAACACCTTGATCGCCGCCTTCGATCAGGCGAAAGCGAAGGCCGCGGCCCTCGCCGCTCGGGCCGGCGCCATCCTCGGTCCCGCGATCAACATCGAAGAAGGGGCTGAAGTCGTCCCAAGTCAGCCGACGCCCCGCAGTGCCAGAGGCGTAGCAGCGGAGCCGGCTCCACCCGTCAAGCCGGGCGGCTCCACGGTGACCGCCACGGTCCGCGTCATCTTCGCCCTTCAGTAGCACCGCCTGCCGTCGCTACCGTCTGCATCGAAGGAGATGAATTTCTGCCTGGCCGGCGGTCTGTAGGGGTAGTAGGCAAGAACCGTCCGCCACGCAGAGGAGGCAGAGCCATGCAGCAGAAGATCGTCCCGAACCTGTGGTTCGACACCGAGTCCGAGCCGGCTGCGGAGTTCTACATCTCGGTCTTCGATAACTCGCGGATCGCCAACGTCACCCACTACACGGAGGCGGGGCCGCGGCCAGTCGGCGAGGTGATGACGGTCGAGTTCGAGCTGGAAGGCCAGCGGTTCGTCGCCATCAACGGCGGCCCCCAGTTCACGTTCGACGAGGCCGTCTCCTTCGCGATCGAATGCGAGACCCAAGAGGAAATCGACTACTTCTGGGAGCGGCTGTCCGATGGCGGTGAGGAGGGGCCGTGCGGCTGGCTAAAGGACCGCTACGGCCTGTCCTGGCAGGTCGTGCCCACCGGCATTGAGGAGCTGTTCGCCGATCCGGACCGCAAGCGGTCCGAGCGAGCGATGCGAGCGATGCTCGAGATGAAGAAGATCGACATAGCCGCACTCCGCAGCGCGGCCGACGGCATCGTGGCGGACTGACTGTCGTTTCGACCGCAGGTCAGGCACCTGGTCCCGAAACCCTCCTCCAGCCGCTCGAGTCCAGGCATCGCCCTTGCATCCAACGCATCGAACTCACGACCTTCGGCTTGAAAGGCTTACGTCGTAAGCTGGCAATCCCAGTCGGGAAGCCAAGTAATTCTATGAGAGCAGCAAAGGGAAGGCCAAAGGGAAGGAGATTCACGCGAAATCCTGTCTGCCTCACCGCCCGATAACGCCCATTAGGTAGACCGTAGGCCGATTGCCGGTGGTGCGGCGGTCCTTCCCCAGGGAGGCAACGCGCTACCAGGGCGCGCTTGCCAGCTCACCGGCGCCGGTGAGGCCATCGGGTCCGCAGGTGGGACAGTTCGGCGAAGGTATGGGGGAGGTGCGTCGCAGTGAGCCGTCGGCGAGCCGGTAAAGAAGGAGGTCGGCACGCGGGGCGTAGCCAGTAAAGCCGGTCCAGCGGGCGAGGAGCTCAGTGACGGCGACGCTCGCGATCACCCCGTTGATGCTGACCACCGCGGGAGCCGGCTCATCGATCCCGCTGATATAGCCTCGCTCGCGCTCAGCGGCGGCGAGCTCCGGCGGCAACTGCTCGACCCGCACCCGCTCGGAGTTGAGGATTCCCGCGCACCACAGACAGGCAGAGCCCGGGGCCAACCAGCTCACCCTACCGCCCATCGCGCCGCCCGGCTGCAGCTCCACCCCGAGGTCGAGAACAGGCACGTAGTACTGGTAGGCGAGCTGGTTTAAGACCGTGCGGCTCAACTGGTTGTCGGTGCAGCCGATGACCACATCGCAATCGAGCAGGTGCGAGCCGACCTGTGCTTCGTTTATCGAGCCGCGCAGCGCGCGTACCCGCGTCGCGGCATCGAGACGACGGGCGAGACGAAGGGCGAGACGGACCTTGGCGCGCCCGCGCCGCGCGTCGCGGGCGCTGGCGCCGACCAACCGCGAGAGGTTGGAGACCGCGACCCGGTCGGGGTCGATCACGAGGAGATCGCCGACACCGAGGTGAAGAAGCTGCTGGACAACATGGGAGCCGAGACCGCCCGCGCCGACGACGGCGACAGAGAGCGTCGAGATCGCCCCCTGACCCTTACGGGTCAGGGCCCGTACCTGGCGCTCAAATCGCTCTGCCGGGACCGCGGCCGAAGCTGCGCGGGGCGTGCCGATTCGCTCGATTGTGATCTCCGTCGCCCCGGCGACGTCGGGCATGTGCAGCCGGGCCCTCTCTCCCCCGGGAGCCAACACCGCAGCGGCCACCGGCACCGCGGCTCGCGCCTGCAGCTTCGGCACTACCAGCTCCTCGCCGTAGTCGTCGGAGGCCGAGAAGGAGGGCCGCTCGGGATCGGTGGGGTGACTGTGGAAGATCGTGATCGCCTCACCGCTCGATCGCGCCCGCTTCGCCGCTCGCGCCCACACCCCGCCGCTGACCTCGAGGTGGTAGCCGAGCTGAACGAGGTAATCGTCGGGCGCGAGGGGACTCCACTGGCGCAACAGCAGCCTCGGGCCCGAGCGAGACCCCCTGATGCCGGCGAAGCCGATCGCGGCACGCTCGAGCTCTGGGGTCGAGAGCAGATCATCCTTCAGTGCCTGCCACTGCTCCGGGGCAATCCGCAGGGTGCTCATCGGGCCTCCCTCAGTCGCGCTTCGCAGAAACGGAGGTAGCTCCCCAGCGAGCCGCTCTGGGGCTCCCAACCCGCGGGATGCCAGGAGAACCAGCGGTACTGACGGCCGAGCAGCGGCTGCATGGCGCTGTTTGACGGCTCCGCGCCGGAGGCGAGCCGAAGCTCAGCGTCAGCGAAGAAGCAGTCGGGGCCGACGTGGGGAAAGCCCACCGGGATGAGAATCGCGATGCTCGCCTCGGCAATGCTCCAGCCACCGGGCACCGGCACGCCGGGTACCACCAGGGCGCGCTGGCCCTCGACTTCCTGCAGCGTGGCCTGCGGGTAGCGCTCCCGCACGGCTCCCACCTGGGCTTCGATGTCCATGGCTCTATTCCTCAGCGGCGGCCGAAATTGCCCGGCGGCATGTCGTAGAACTCATCGCTGTCATGTAGGTGGACCACGGTGGTGTCGGAGATCTGCTCGTCATCGCCGGGGCCGTGCACCTCGCGGAAGAGCAGGTTGGCGGTCGGGATGGCGGCGAGTTCCTTCAGCTGCGTGCCGCTCATCTGCTCGACCTCGACCTTGTAGTGGCGCTGGTTGATGCGGATGTTGATCTTTACGTGGGTTTTCGCTGGGTTCATTTTGTTGCTCCTTTCAGCCTTCGAGTCGGATCGAGATCCAGGTACCGGAGATCGGCTCGGCGGGCACGCTGGGGTTGCGGGCAAGGACGTTGCGGCGCCAGCTGAGGCTGAGATCCGCGCGCCCGGCGGCGATCGCCAGCGTCGCGTTTCCAGACGCCGCGACCGCTTCGCGCAGCTCCCACAGACCGGCGCCGCGGCCGTCCTCGGTGCTCGAGGAGACGCCGTCGTTGAGCGAGTTCTCGACCGCCTCGAGGTCAGAGCCCTCGCGGTGCGCCGGGTTCCGCCGCAGCGTTGCCGGCACGCCCAGCCCGCGGTCGACGACGGCGAGCTCGAGGCCGCTGGTGCGGTAGCGCTGGGCGGCGAGCAAGGCGCCGCTGGGACTCTCGGCGTGCATCACCGCGTTCTCGGCGGCCGCGCCGATCGCGGTCGCAAACGCTTTGGCAAGGGGCCCGTTACCGAACTGGCCGCCGGCGATTTGATCGACGCGGTCCATCAGGACCTCGACGTCCTCGCCCGAGCGGATCCGCTCCAGCTCAATCAGCTGGTCGCCGAGCGAATAGCGGCGGATCCGCGGCCGCTCGCGTGAGAGCGTGACGTTGGCCGGCAGGTTCTCATAGAGATCCATCCGCTCCAGGTAGCGGTGAACACTGGCGTCGGAAGGGCACTCGAGGTGCACGCGCTTGGCCCATTCGGCGGCGTGGTCAACCAGCGCCCGCAAGGCGCAGAGGTCAAGCGGACGCAGAAACCTGAGGCCCGATGCCATCAGCTCCACCTCCTCTTGGCTGCCATCGACGGCGATCAGGGCGGCATGCAGGAAATCCGCTGCGTACCGTGGAGGGACGCTGATGTATTGCGTGTTCTGAGTTTTAATGGATTTCGTGGAAACCGTCATCTCAAAAAACGAGGTCCTCGCCTCGCCCTCCTTGCCTTACGCGTAGGCCGGTACGGCCACGCGGTAGCCAAATTCCTTTCCGCCGCCCTCGGGGATCATCTGCTCGCGCACCACGGCACCGGTGGCGACGAGACCGCGCAGTCGGTTGTTGGCCGCCTGGGGGGTGAGCCCCAACCGCTCGCCGAGCTCGACGGCGCTGAACGAGCGTAGATCAAGCGCGACTTTCAGGGTCTCGGGCAGCCAGCGCTTCTCGCCCAGCACCTCCGGCTCCCCGTCGACGCCGAGGTTTACGCCGGAGACCTTGCGGCGCGCGAGCACGGTCTCCAGCGTCTCGTGGACATCCTCGTTGGCGCCCTCGAGAACGAGGCCGCGATCGATAAACGAACCGGCAGCCCGGTCGATGATCAGCTTCGCGACGAGCTCGTCGCCGAAAGAGACGGTGATGCCTTCCACGTCGGTGAAGTCGAGAGCCAGCGTCTGGCCGGGCTCAAGCCTTGCGAGCTGGTCTTCTACGTCCTCGCGGACGCGGCGGCCGCGTTCGCGGGTGGCGAGGAAAGAGTTCCAGCGCTCCGCGATTCGGTAAATGTGAGTAGCGCGTTCCATGATTTCCGTGAAAGCATAGAGACTGTCAGCGCTGCTGTCAAGGTCCCAGGCGCGCGTGCACCCAGGTGCCGGGAAGACGCGGGGCGCGGGCGCGGTAGCGGGCAAAGGGCGGCGCCTCGGGGCGCGGGCGAAAGGATCCCTCCCCGCCGCCGGAGCGGATCAGGACCTCACCGCCGCCGCTGCCAGCGGCATTCTCGAAGACCGAGACTAGGCCCCAGCCCCGGCGATCGCGGGTGCCGGTGACCCAGGGGCGGCGGGCCAGCCGGATCAGCTCCTCGTCGGCCTCGAGCTCGGCGTAGCGGGGGTTGAGGCGCAGATGGGACGGAATGCCGCGCCCGGCGTCTGCCACCGCAAGCCAAAGGCCGGGGGGCAAGCCGCTGCCGCCTTTGTAGCTCTGCGCACAGACGAAGGTACCCGCGGCGCTGGCACCATGGGTGCCGGCGTTGTCGATCAGCTCGCTCAGCACCTCGAGGCTGCGGCGGGCGAGGTCCCAGTCCGGCAGCCCGGCAAAGAGCCGGGGGACGATCTCGGGCAAGAGGTCATCCCAGGCATCGGCGGTGGGCAACTGCTGTAAGCCGATCACGAGCCCCCGTGGAAGCGTGGCGGCGTGGCCCGATTGGGCGACAGCCGCCAGATACTCGCGCACTGCCGGTGTCCTGGGTGCCACAAGCTCCGGGATCTGCCCCTCGGCGGCGAGCCGGGCCCGTAGCGAGGCGATCGCGACGACGTCAAACGGCGTCAGCCAGCTCACCTCGCTCAGGTCGATCGTGCGCGGCGCCCAAGAGATCGGCCGGATCCCTGCCAGCAGTGGCGCCGGGCCGCTGAGTCTCAAGACGCTCACCGGACAACGCTAACCGCTGGGGCTTGGTCAGTGTCCTGGGCGTGCGGAGTCGTCATGGGGGAGGCGAGGAGCCCCGCCGAGCGGCGCCGAGGCATCAGTGGATCACCTCGCACTCGGTGGCACTCAGCGCCACTGACACTTCGGCGACGCCCGATAACCCCTCCTTACGTAGCCACATTCCCAACTCTGGAGTGGCTGAGCTGTGCCCGCGCTAACTTTCTGGTCTGGTAACTATGTAGAATGGGAGTTGAACTAGATACCGGGCTACTTAGGGAAGAGCGATCAAGCCTGAGAAAGAAAATCTGGAAGCGCAGGTCACGCTGATCATCGTGCGGATGGCGATCAAGCTGCTCAACACGACCGCACTCGTGATCACCGCCTTCGGCACCGTCGCGCTGGTCGCTTTGGCGATCATCTACAGCTGAGGAGGACGATGGCAAGCGAGGAGAAGCGCTCAATGGCCCTGAGCCTCGCGGTCGAGGAGCAACGTGAAGACGGTCCCGGGGCGCTGCGCGACACCATGATTTCCACCGCCCTCGACGAAGGCAACTCCGTCGCGGACGTCGCCGAGGCCCTGGGGCTCACCGTCCAGGCGGTTTACAAGATCCAGGCCCATCGCGACCGCGCGCCGCAGGGTTCGCAGGGGGCCGGCGCCAACGAGCGCGCCGTCGCCGTTGCGCTGGAGGCGATGACCGATGCCGTCGCGTTCGAGCGCCTGGTCACGGCCCTGATCGGAGATATCGACTCTGCTGCCATACCGCTTGGCGGCCCCGGCGATCGTGGTCGCGACGCCGCCGACCCGGACTCCGAAGTGATCTTCACGATCAGCCTCGACAGGCAGTGGAAACGCAAGGTGCATGCCGATCTCGCAAAGATCGAGAAGCACGGATACAAGCCCGAGAAGGTCTTCGCCGTGACCAATCGGCGCACCTCGCGCAAAGTAGTCGAGACGCTGACCGAGGTGGTCGCCTCGCAGGGGATCAAGCTCACCGTCCTCGACCAGAAATGGTTGATCGCGAAGCTCAGCGACCCTCGCTATCTGCACCTGCGCAGCGGCATTCTCAACATTGCCCCTCTGCGCAGCCCCTCCTTCCTCTCTGCCGACGCCTACCGACGCCTGCTCGACGGACGTCCTCACCTGACGGGTCTCGGCGTCCAGTTCACCGGCCGCAAGGTTGAGATGCGCCGCGCCGCCGATCTACTCAAACGTGACGGCGTTGTTCTTCTGAGCGGCGCCGGCGGATATGGCAAGACTCGGCTCGCGCTCGAGTTGGCCGAGGGAGACGACGGCGAGTGGCGTTTCATCGACGCCGACATGTCGTTCACCCCGGAGTCGATCAGCGAGCTGCCGGCCTCTTCTCGTCTCGTCCTTGTAATCGACAACGCCCACCGCCGTGAGGACTTAGGCACGATCTTGACCGCCGTGGCGGGGATGCAGCAGGGGATGCCGCGGATCGTGCTTCTCACCCGCCCAGGCTTCCTCGAAAAACTGAACGACCAGCTCGCGTCAACCCAGATCGGCCCTCTCGATGCCTCGCAGACCGTCGAGATAGGCCCACTTGGCTGGCGCAGCATGGCGACGATGCTGAAAGCGAAGCCGCTCGAAGTTGAGGCGCCGGAGCAGCGAGCTGCGATCGTCAACCTCGCCGAAGGCAACCCACAGATCGCGGTGATCGCCGCACGGGTCGCGTCCGAGCGACGCTCGGTGATCGGGCTCAACGGCGCTCAGCTACTGCAGCGCTACATCGCCTACCTGATTCCCACCGCGATCCCGTCCGGCTCCGACGCACGCCGCCAGCGCCAACTCCTTGCCCTGCTCGCTGCCCTCGATGGAATTGAGCACGATGACGAGGACTTGGTAGGTGAGGTGGCCCAGATGCTCGGCATCGCCCCCGAGAAGGTTCTCGACGGACTCGATCAGCTTGCCGAGAGTGGTCTTGTGATCGCTGATCGCGCCCACCACAGGATCAAACCCGACCTCCTTGCCGAGCATGTCCTCTTTGCTTTGACGCTGACCAAGCGTTGGCAACTCGCCATCGACTACCACTCGATCTTCGAACGCTTCGGAGATCGTTACCTGCCTCGGCTCGTAAAGGCGATCGGCGCACTGCCGTTCAACCTCTTCGATGACGAGGTCGGCGAGCGCATCCACGGGCTCGAGCGCGCAGTTGGTGCTGTGGTCTCGGACGGCCCGCCGACCGACGCGGCCAGGCTGATCCGCGAACTCTGCCATGGCCGCCCGGAGACGGCGAAGCGCCTCGCCTTTTCCCTCTTAGATCGAATCGCAGACTCCGACGCCAGCCCCAATGAGATGGTGATCGACCAGCTCCGCGAGGGAGCGACGCGGATGAGCGACTTCGCCCGTAGTTGGCGGCTGCTGCTGCGCCTCGCCGCAGCAGCAGCCGCCTCCGAAAACCCGGCCGCGATGAAGGGGGTCGGCGAAGCGATGGCAGAGACCTATGAGCGTGTCCCCGAGGGCGACCGCGCCAGCGGCGCCATCCTCGCTGCCGTCCAGGACTCGCTCGCAGTCGAAACCCGGCGCTTTTGGGACCAGAGGCACCCGGGCGCATCCAGCGCGGTCGCGCTCGCAGTCAAACCAATGCTGATGGTCACTTTCAAGTTCAGTCGCACCAGCCCCGACGACCCGATGAAGTTCGAGTTCGGCGGCCGCATCCTGCCTGACTCTCCCAATACTGAAAAAGTCGTCAAAGCAGGCGGCGAGCTCGCCGCCGAGGCCTTCCCGACGCTGCCGCCTGCCCATCAGTTGACGCTGCTTGAAACCCTCAGCGCGGCCGCCTACACGGCCGGTGGCTTCCGGATGTCACTAGGGCGCCAGGCGCCGATGGCGGGACGGATCCTGCTCGACGACGCGCTCGGGGCTGTTGACGCCGTGGTCGCAGAGTTGCTTGACGAGCTGGAGATGCCGGTACGCCGCGCCGCTTATGACTATCTGCTGAAACGGGCCCAGTGTCGCCGCATGCTCGTCGAGGATTTCAAGCGTGACGAGGGCCAAGCGCATCCTGGTCCAGTAGTGGTTCCCGCGCCGGATGAAGAACTCAAGGACTTTCTCTTCGCCGTCAACAACGGGCAGGTCGGCCCACCCGATCCCGATCGGCTCGGAATCAAGGAGGAGTATGAGCGCGATCAGGCCCGAGCACGTCAGCGTGCCAAAGCCTTGCTCGCTGATAGTGATTGGCGGCGGACGGTCGATCGATGGTCCTCCTGGTGGCAGCAGCGACTCGACTTGGAGCGGGAGCCGAGCCTCGGAACGGCCCCCGGCATGGTCTTCGAGGCCTTCGCTCGCCTTAATCCTCAGCTCGGGGTCGAGATGATCGATCATCTGATCGCCACCGAGTCAGGACTTCGCGGGGCCACCGTCGCCGCGATGATGGTGATGATCGAGCAGACCCCCGACGCCAGTTGGAAAGATTGGCTCGATAGCGACCCAACCACTCGCGCGGCCCTCGCGCGGGCACTGTCGGGTTTCGATGAAGATGTCGCCGCCGAGCCGATGCGAAAACTCGTCTTCGATCCCGATGAGACGGTACGCCGCGCCGCAACCAGCGCCCTTGCGTTCTCGCCTGATCTAGAGAAATGGCGCTTCGCCCTCGGCCTCGAAGCCGTCGCCCGTTATCCAGACATCGAGGCTCTCGGCCAGCTGCTCCACATGGCGGACGAGCGGGCTGGCGACGAGGTCGATGAACGGGCCAGCTTCGACCCGAGCCAACTGGAGCTGCTCGAGTCGGCGATCCTCGCCACGGCGAGCTCAAACCGGGTCGACGCCTACCACCTCGCCGACAGCCTGCGGCGCGTCGAACACGACTCGCGGGCCAAGGGATTGGCGATGCGCTGGATATGGGCGCGGATCGAGGCGCTGGACAGGCTCGGATCCAGGAGTCTCTCGAACTTCTGGGACGTCGACTTCCTCGAAGACGAACTGGCGCCTGTCGTCTCCGCGGCCGCTACATCGGCCGACCTGGATCGGGCCCTGGATCGCTTTCGTAATCTCGACGTGCGTTCGCCGGCGACCTCAGATCTCGCCAAGGTCATCGGCTGGATCGACGCCGGCAGCGAGAAGGTGACCGAAATGATGATCGAGCTGCTCGAAAAAAACGACGACATGAGCTACAGCGTGCGCTCCAGCCTGATGGATCTGCCGATCAATGACGAACAGCTCGACCGCCGGGCGTTTGCCTTCGCCAATGAGCTTGAAGAGCCGTTAGAGCCACTACTCGGTTTGATCTCCGGCAGGCTCCCCAGCGGGTGGTCCGGTTCCTATATCCCCCATCTCGAAAACGGACTCGAAATCGCGAGACGTTGGGCGAAATCTGACCAGTGGCGGCTGCGCGAGGCCGGTTGCGAGGCCGTTAGAAGCTATGAGAAGCAAATACAGATTTGGAAGGCACGCGAGGCAACTGAGGAGCTTGAATTCGAGTACCACTGACCCGATCAACTTGCCCTCGCGCGCCGGCAGCCAACCGGTCGGCGAAAGCGCTCGCGCCCCGCCGTCAGCCATTTCCAACCTGCCCCACGCCGCTCAGGCACTTCTCGCAATAAGCGCCTGAATGCCCGCTGTCCGCCTGCCGACTCATGTTCGAGGCAGCCAGGATGCATCCCAGGGATATTGGCTCTGCAATGTGCCGAACTCGAACTAATGAGCTGCGAGATCGGGCCGGAGAACCCTGCTGCTGCCGTCGGCGGCGACGAGGACGACGGAGCGGCCTTCGTCGGCGGCACGTTGGATCTCGTGGCCCGCTTGGGGCGTATCGGCGTCGATGAATGCGGCTTTATCGGGATAGGGCGAGCGACCCTCGACGGCGAGGTCGATCGCTTCATCCATCACCTTCGCGGCGGGAGAGCGCTTGCTGTCGGTGCTCATTGCTTTTCCCATCCTTCGATCATCGTGCGATAGGTGCCTTCGATCTCCTCGATCGCGGCGCGCATTCCTTCTCCAAGGGTACCGCTGTGAAAAGGCGACCCCGCCTGCTTGCCCTCGCTGCGGGTGTATCTGTGCATCTCGTTGTACCCGTGGGCGCCGTCGTAGACACGGATCGTCTCGATAGCGTCCCCCATCTCGAGAAGCAAGACCACGGCGTAATCGGTGACCTCCCGCCCTCTGTCGCAAACTCGACCTGGAGCATCGCCCCGAGGACGTGATCGAGGATGCGCAAGTAGTCGGCGCCCATGGGCCGGGACAGTAGCCGCGGCTCGCCGCAATCGGGGTCTCAAAGGGAAGGTGAAGGGAAGGAGAGGCCCGAAAAACGTGCTTTTCCTGCCCGCTGACCTTGGTTGACCCGAGTTGACCCGACGCTAAACCGACAACACAGAAGCCCGGACTTTGCGTGCAAAGCCGGCTCTAGACTGCGCTTCCCTGATGCGCCCGACGAGAATCGAACTCGCGACCTTCGGCTTGAAAGGACGAGGGGCGTTGGCTTAGAGAGCGGAGTTGCCGCGACTATGTGACCGGGATGCGACCGTCAGGCGCTATCGCCCTGATCAACAGGCGATGGGCCCGGCTTCGCGACCCGGACCCGGGCGCCACGTCGGATACACGTACGCGGCTCCGGCTCCAGGGGAGGAGAAGATCTTGCTCGAGCAGGTGCCATCGGCATTGATTTGCAGGATCGAGTCGCCGAAATCCATTCCCAGGAGCACGCTTTCGTCATTCAACCGTCGCTGGAAGACGATCCGCTGTCCAGACGGATCCCAACTCGGTGACAACTCCCAGCCGGGGGTTTCAGTTAGCTGGCGTTCCCCGCTGCCGTCGACATTCATCACAAAGAGATCCAATTCCACCTCTGGCCTTTCGCTTTCCTCTCCAAGACGAATCAACGCGATCGCCGAACCATCCGGCGAGTAGACGGGATCCCATGCGCCTCGAGCCACTACGCCAAGTTCCTTGCCTCGCTTGTTGATGGCAACGATATTGGCGCGGCCGCGAATGATCAGAAGGGTTCCTCCGTCGGGAGAGAACGACTCCGGGGATTCGCCGCCCTCGTTCCTCCACGGTCGAATTCGTCGCAGTTCGCTGCCATCGATCGCTACCAACCAAAGCGAAGTTCGGTACCACTGACGCCGTTTGCCGTCGGCCCTTCTCCAAAATCCATGCTTGACCCGGACAAAAGCGATCATCCGTCCGTCGGGAGCCATCACCGGCGAAAGCGCACCGCGGGTCCCTGGAATGGCCTTGATCGTTCCCGCCTCCAGGTCGGAGACATAGAGGCGCTGCCGTCTCGGAACCGGGTCGCGATAGAGCGAGCGGCGTGCCGCGGAGAAGACAATCTGGCTCCCGTCCGGAGTCCAGGCCAGATCCGAGAACGGATAGGGCAAGGGGCCTGCGTTCAGTCCACCCCCAGCGATCACCTGAGAACCGGAACCATCGGCAGATGAGATGCGAACCTCGCTCGTTTCCGGCTTCAAACCGAGACGCACGAAGGAAAGGCTTGGCCCTTCGAGATCGGCTGCAAAAGCAACCGGCCCGGCGCCGACCGCCATCAACCCCAGGAACACACCGATTGCCAGCCCCCGCAGCGACATGCCGCAGATCATGAAGCATCCCTGGGGAAACGCAGCCATAGCCGCGGGACAGCGCTGCAGGAGCGGTCGTTCGACCTGAGGGTCGCGAAGCGCTAAGCAGCCGCGAGTGCCGGCGCGAGGTCGTCGGCGCTGGCTTTGACCGACTCGGGAATCGTGACGCGCAGATCGCCGTCGTGGTCGAGAATTCGCTGGGCGCCGAGCACGGTCAAACCGACGATGCGCTGGGTCCCCGGTGCATAGCGGAGGACGTGACCCTCAGGCGTCTCCTCGCCCTCGGCCTCTTGGGGCTCGCCGACGTGCAAATAGAG
>Ga0190265_10000109_pt1 | contig 87037 bp, 99 predicted proteins | sample Popmic124T_FD_133135 | JGI IMG/M metagenome (GOLD analysis project Ga0190265, IMG submission 133135) | Populus adjacent soil microbial communities from riparian zone of Indian Creek, Utah, USA - 124 T | ecosystem: Environmental > Terrestrial > Soil > Riparian zone | place: USA: Utah | collected... | reverse complement strand
CTCGAGCTTCACCTCCTCCGCCGTCTGCGTGCCGATCGCCAGCTTGTACTCGTGCTTGCAGTAGTTGACGATCGCCTCGTCGAGCTCGTCGCCGCCGACCCGGATCGACTGCGAGACGACGATCCCACCGAGCGAGATCACCGCCACCTCAGTGGTGCCGCCGCCGACGTCGACGACCATCGACCCGGTCGGCTCGGCGACCGGCAGGCCGGCGCCGATCGCCGCCGCCATCGGCTCCTCGATCAGGTAGGCCTGGCGGGCGCCGGCCGAGAGGCAGGCCTCCTCGACGGCGCGCTTCTCGACCCCGGTGACGCCGGAGGGGACGCAGACGACGACGCGCGGGTGGGCGAAGCGGTTCGAGTGCACCTGGGTGATGAAGTGGCGCAGCATCTGCTCGGTGACGTCGAAGTCGGCGATCACGCCGTCCTTGAGCGGGCGGATCGCGGTGATCGTGCCCGGCGTGCGGCCGAGCATCCGCTTCGCTTCGACCCCGACCGCGTGGACCTGCCCGTTACGGGAGTCGATCGCCACCACCGAGGGCTCGGAGAGGACGATGCCACGACCACGAACGTAGACGAGAGTGTTGGCCGTGCCGAGGTCGACAGCCATGTCGCGACCGCCGAGCCCTCTCAGATAGCCGAGTATGCCCATGCTGGAATTGGAGGCCTTCCAGGGAGAAGTTCCATGGGAATGATTCCAAACGGACCAAATCGGTCCCGATTTCTCGGTCAGTCTCGTCCGAACAGCTCCGGCGCCAGCTCCAACAGCAAGCCAACCGGCAGCCCCACGACGTTGGAAACGCTCCCCTCGATCCGCTCCACCAGGGTCGATCCCAACGTCTGAATCGCGTACCCCCCAGAGCGCCCCTCCCACTCGCCAAAATCGACGTAACGCGCCTTCTCGACGTCGCTCAGGTCCCTGAAGACGACCGTGGTGCTTTCAAGCCCACTGCGCTCTTCGTCGCCCACCAGGACAGCCAAGCCGCTCAGGACCTGATGCGCGCGCCCAGACATTCGATCCAGATAGCTGCGGGCCTCGTCGGCATCAGCCGGCTTACCGAGTGCTTTGCCGTCGAGGACCACATCGGTGTCGCAGGCAACGATCAGGCGCGCGGGTCCTGTCGCCGCAGGGGACCCCCCACCCCTTCCGGTAGCTAAAGCTTCCTCAGGGGTGGGCCCCCCTACGGCGCCACCCGCGCGAGAGATCGCATCGTGCACCGCTCGTGCCTTCCGATGAGCGTTCTCCAGCACCTCGACCTCCGGATCGCCCCCGGTCAGCTCGTCTACGCCGGGAACCACGATCTCGAAGGTCACACCCAGCTTTTCGAGGATCTCCCGACGCTGGGGAGATCCGGATGCAAGAACAACCGTCATAGGCCCAGGTGGGTGGGGTCGAAGCGGCTTGTACTTTTTCGGCCTCCGGCACCTCGGACGGCCTCACCCGGCTGACCGAAAAAGTTGAGCGAAGGCCCCACCCACCTGGGCCTACTACGCAAGCTCGGGAAACCAGATCCCAATCTCGCGCTCAGCCGACTCATCGGAGTCGGACCCATGGACCATGTTGAAGGTCACCTCGAGCGCGAAGTCGCCGCGAATCGAACCCGGCGCCGCCTCGACGGGGTTGGTCGCCCCGATCGTCTGGCGTGCCGCCGCCACCGCTTCATGGCCCTCGAGCACCATCGCGACCAGGTCGCCACCGGTGATGAAGGAGACCAGCTCGCCGAAGAAGGGCTTCTCGGTGTGCTCTTCGTAGTGCTCGTTGGCGATCGCCTCGTCGGCCCGCATCGTCTTCAGAGCCGAGATCCGCAGCCCCTTGCGCTCGAAACGGGCGATCACCTCGCCGGTCAGGGCGCGCTCGAAGGCGTCAGGCTTGACGAGGATCAGGGTCCGGCTCACGTTCGGGGCTCCTTTGGGGTCGTTTCGGTTTCGCCGCCGGCACCTGCCTCTCGGCATCGGGTGGCGGGGCTTTCTTGCGGGCGGCCGGCTGCCGTTTCGGCGCAGGCCGCTCCTCTCGTTTCGGCCGGCTCTCGCGGCCCTCGTCGCGCTCGGCGCGGCGCGGGGGCTGTCGCTCGGCGCGAGTTGGCCGCTCACGCTCACGCTCGCGCCTGGCGAGCGGGGTCTCGCAGTAGGGGCAGAGCGACCAGCGCGGGTCGACCGGCTTGCCGCAGCTGCCGCAGGGATCCTTGAGGCGGCGCTGGCACTTGGGGCAGCGCAGGAAGCTCTTCTCGATCGGGAACTCGCAGTTCGGGCAGGAGGCCTCGGTCAGCTGGCGCACCCGCAGCTCGGCCGCCTTGATCTCGAGCTCGCGCTCGTAAGCGTCCTCGAGGAACTCCGGCGGGCGCACGATCGCGTAGACCGCGGTGCCGATATAGGGGAAGAAGGAGCCGACGGTGGCGCAGGCGACCAGGAAGGGGTCGGAGAGCCGGCGCCTGGCGTCGAGGTAGGTGTAGACGATCAGGGCCAGCCAGACGACGACCACCATCAATACGAGCAGGCTGACGACCAGGTTGAGACCGCTGTTGCTGATGCCGAAGATCGCTGTAGACATGGGCTTGGGGCGCGCCGGAAGGGAGCGCGAGTCTACTTCGCCGCGCCCGGCGGGAAACCTCTGGACATCAAATTTCGCGCTTCGCTCGCGGCGCGAGGAACCAGATATGCACGCTTGCTCGCTCCGCGCTCATAGGAAAAGCCTGCCGAACAGGTAGCCGATGCCAAAGAAGACGAGGATCACCACGGCGACGACCGCGGCGACCAGCGCCATCATCGAGAGCAGTTCCGAGCCGGCGCTCCTGTTCACGCGATCCATCCTAGGACTCAGGACGCGAGAATGGCGCGGGCGGACGCCAGGGCGTAGTGCGAGCCGGTGACGAGGAGGATCGCATCGGCATCGAGGGCGAGCCGGCGACCGCGGTTCACCGCCGCGGTGAAATCGGGCTCCGCCTCGGCGGCGAGGCCGGCGGCCGCACAGAGCTCCGCCAGCTCGCCGGCCGGGCGCGATAAGGCCCCCGGCAGGCCGCGCGCGACCAGGACCTCGGAGTCGAGCTCGGTGCAGACCGCCCGCTCCAGCACTGGGGAGAGGGCGCGGACCATCGCCGCCGCATCCTTGTCGCCGAGGATCGCCAGGCAGGCGACGATTGGGCGCGCGTTCGCTTTTTGTCTGGCGGAGCGCGACAAAGGGCGAACGCGGCCGGTGGGAAGCTCGGCGAGGGCCTCGGCGAGGGCGGCGGCACCGTCGGGGTTGTGGGCGGCGTCGAGGAAGGTCGGCGGACTCTCGGCCACCCGCTCGAGCCGGCCGGGGACGGTCAGCGTCGCCGCGACCTCGGCGACCCGGGCAGGATTGAGCTCGCCGAGGAAGGCCTCGGCCGCAGACATCGCCAGGGCGAAGTTGCGCCGCTGGAAGCGCCCTGGGGCGAGCAGCCGCACCTCCTCGCCGGGATCCTCGGGCGCCCGCACCAGGCGGGCGCCGCGCTCGGCCGCGGTGCGCTCGGCGAGCTGCTCGACCTCGGGGCTCACCCGGCCGAGGACCAGGATCGAGTGATCGCGCAGGACGGCGAGCTTCTCGGCGGCGATCTCGACCTCGGTCTCGCCCAGCCACTCGGTGTGGTCGAGGCCGACCGAGGTCAGCACCGTCACCCGCGAGGGGATCGTGTTGGTCGCGTCGAGCCTCCCCCCCAGCCCGGCCTCGATCGCGGCGACCTCGACCCTCGCCGTGACCAGGGCGGCGAAGGCGGCCCCGGTCGCCAGCTCGAACTGGGTCACCTCGTCCCCGTCCTCGAGCGCGCGGTTGACGTTCTCCGCGGCCTGCGCAGCGCGCTCCACCGCTGCGGCGAACTCGGCCTCGCCGATCTCCTCGCCGTGGACCAGGACCCGCTGCGACCAGCGTTCGGCGTGAGGCGAGATGCAGGCGCCGGCGGCGAGCCCGTGAGCTTTGAGCAACGCCGCGGTCATCCGGGTCACCGACGACTTGCCGTTGGTGCCGACGACGTGGACCGAGGCGAACCGGTGCTGGGGCATCCCGAGCGCCGTGCTGAGCCGGCGCATCCGCTCCAGGCCCAGCCTCCAGCCGATCGGCTCGAGCGAATCGAGGTACGCCTCGGGGTCTATTCCGACAGCTCCTCCAGCTCGGCGCGGTAGCGCCCGAGCTTCTCGCGCTCCTCCTCGACCAGCTCCGCTGGCGCCCTAGCGACGAACTTCTCGTTGGCCAGCTTGCCCTCGGCCCGGGCGACCTCGGAGCGCAGCTCCTCGCGCCGCTTCTCCAGCCGCGCCGCAACCGCCGCGGCGTCGATCTCAGCCGAGGCGAGCACCCTGACCGGGCCGACCGCGGCAATCGGGTCGCCACCGTCCTCGGCGAACTCGAAGCGGGAGAGGCGCCCGACGAACTCGTGCGGCTGCTCGCCCTCGACCCGGGCCGAGAGCCGGGTTGAGGCCGGCGCCTCGACCATGTCGCGCCAGGCGCGCAGGCGGCGGGTCAGCTCGATCCACCGCTCGACCTCCGACTCCGCCTCCGGATCGAGCAGCGACTCGTCCGCCTGCGGGAAGGGATGGACCGCCAGGTGGCCTTCGCGAGCCGGGTGGTAGCGCCAGACCTCCTCGGTGACGAAGGGCATGATCGGGTGCAGCAGCCCCAGCACGCGCTCCAGCGTCCAGAGCAGCGTCGCCGAGGCGTCCTCTTCGCCCTCGTAGAGGCGGGGCTTGGCGATCTCCAGGTACCAGTCGCAGAGCTCCGACCAGAAGAAGCCGTAGGCCTCGGCGGCGGCGTGGGCGAAGTCGTAGGAGTCGAGCCTGGCGCTGACCGAGGAAATCGTGCGCTCCAGCCGCGAGAGGATCCAGCGGTCCTCGACCCGCACCGGCTGGGGCTTTCCAGGGCTGCCGTCGCCCGCGTTCAGCAGGATCAGGCGCGAGGCGTTCCAGAGCTTGTTGGCGAGGTCGCGTCCCTGCTGCACCTTGGCGTCGGAGTAGCGCACGTCCTGGGTCGAGGACATCGCCAGCAACCCGAAGCGCAGCGCGTCGGCGCCGTGCACGTCGATCTCCTCCAGCGGGTCGATCCCGGTACCGAGGCTCTTCGACATCCGCCGCCCGTCGCGGGCCTGGATCACCGAGTGCACATAGACGTCGCGGAAGGGCACGTCGCCGGGGAACTCGAGCCCGGTCATGATCATCCGCGCGACCCAGAGGAAGAGGATCTCACGCGCCGTGGTAAGGAAGCTGGTCGGGTAGAAGGCGCGCAGCTCCGGTGTGTCGTCGGGCCAGCCGAGCGTCGCGAAGGGCCAGATAGCCGAGCTGAACCAGGTGTCGAGCACATCCTCCTCCTGGCGCGGCTCCGCGTCGCAGATGCCACAGCGCTCCGGCGCCTCCTCCCCGACCCAGATCTCCCCGCAGTCCTCGCCGCCGCAGTACCAGACCGGGATCCTGTGCCCCCACCAGAGCTGGCGCGAGATGCACCAGGGGCGGATCTCCTTCATCCAGTCGAGGTAGACGCGCTTCCACTGCGGCGGCGCGATCCGCACCTCGTCACGCTGTACCGCCTCGATCGCCGGCTTCGCCAGCTCGTCCATGCGGCAGAACCACTGCAGCGAGATCAGCGGCTCGATCCGCTCGCCGGAGCGGTGCGAAAAGGGGACCGAGTGGACGTAGGGCTCCTCGGCGCGCAGCAGTCCCTGCTCGCGCAGCTCCGCGACCACCGCCTCCTGGGCCCCGGGCACGGTCATGCCGGCGTAGGCCTCCCCGGCTTGATCGCTGATCCGCCCGTCGGGGCCGATCACGCCGATCTCCTCCAGCCCGTGCTTGCGGCCGATCTCGAAGTCGTTGACGTCGTGCCCGGGGGTGATCTTCAGCGCGCCGGTGCCGAACTCGGGGTCGACGTGCTCGTCGGCGACGATCGGCAGGCGGCGGCCGACGAGAGGCAGGATGCAGTGCTGCCCGACCAGGTCGGCGTAGCGCTCGTCACCGGGATTGACCGCGACGGCGGTATCGGCCAGCATCGTCTCCGGCCGCACCGTGGCGACGGTCAGCACGCGCTCGGAGCCCTCGACCGGGTAGTCGATCGAGTAGAGCGTGTCCTCGACCTCGCGATTCTCCACCTCGAGGTCGGAGATCGCCGAGTGCGAGCCGGGGTCCCAGTTGACCATGTAGTTGTCGCGGTAGATGTAGCCCTTGTCGTAGAGCTGCTTGAAGACCCGGTAGACCGCGCGCACGTAGCCCTCGTCGAGGGTGAAGCGCTCACGCTCGTAGTCGCAAGAAGCGCCGAGCCGCTTGTACTGCTCGACGATCCGCGAGCCGTACTCCTCCTTCCAGGCCCAGACCCGTTCGACGAACTCCTCGCGACCGAGCTCCTGGCGGGTCCTGCCTTCCGCCCGCAGCTCTTTCTCGACCACCGCCTGGGTGGCGATCCCGGCATGGTCGGTGCCGAGGATCCAGAGCGCGTTGCGGCCCCGCATCCGGTTCATCCGGATGAGGGCGTCCTGCATCGTCCCGTTGAGGGCGTGGCCCATGTGCAGGGCGCCGGTGACGTTGGGTGGCGGGATCGCCACCGAGAAGCTCTCCTCCGCCGTGCCCTCGGCCGCCGGATGGAAGTACCCCTCCTCCATCCACTCCTCAAAGACCCGCCCCTCGACCTCACCGGGGTCGTAGCGGGTGGTTTCCTCCAGCTTTTGCCGCTGCGCAGCGTCCACGCGGCGAGTCTAGATACCTACGCCGATTCCTCGCTGACCTCGTCGTCGGCGGGGCCGATGTCCTGCGGCGCGGCCTCGGTGACCAGGGTCGGGCGGCGGCCCTGTTCGATCGTCTCCTTGGTGACGACGCACTTGGTCACGTCGCGGCGCGAGGGCAGCTCGAACTGGACGTCGAGCAGCGTCTCCTCGAGGATCGAGCGCAGGCCGCGGGCGCCGGTCTCGCGCTCCAGTGCCTTGTCGGCGATCGCGTCGAGGCTGTCCTCGGAGAAGACGAGCTCGATGTCGTCGAACTCGAAGAAGCGCCGGAACTGCTTGGTCAGGGCGTGGCGCGGCTCGGTGAGGATCGTGATCAGGTCCTCGCGGCTGAGCTGGTGGATCGCCGCGACCACCGGCAGGCGGCCGATGAACTCGGGGATCAGCCCGTACTCCATCAGGTCCTCGGGCAGCACCTGCTCGAACCACTCGCCGGTGTCCTTCTTCTCGCGCGAGGAAATAGCAGCGCCGAAGCCGACCCCGCGGTCGCCGACCCGTTTCTCGATCACCTGGTCGAGCTCGGCGAAGGAGCCGCCGCAGATGAAGAGGATGTTGGTGGTGTCGATCGTCAGGAACTCCTGGTGGGGGTGCTTGCGGCCGCCCTGCGGGGGCACCGATGCGGTCGTCCCCTCGAGGATCTTCAGCAGCGCCTGCTGGACACCTTCGCCGGAGACGTCGCGGGTGATCGACGGGTTGTCGGCCTTGCGCGCGATCTTGTCGATCTCGTCGATGTAGATGATCCCCGTCTCGGCCTTCTTGACGTCGTAGTCGGCGGCCTGGATCAGCTTCAGAAGGATGTTCTCGACGTCCTCGCGGACGTAGCCGGCCTCGGTCAGCGCCGTCGCGTCGGCGATCGCGAAGGGGACGTTGAGGATGCGGGCCAGGGTCTGGGCGAGCAGCGTCTTGCCGCACCCCGTAGGCCCGAGCAGCATGATGTTCGACTTCTGCAGCTCGACCTCGGTGTCCTCGGACTGGACCATCTGGACCCGCTTGTAGTGGTTGTAGACGGCGACCGAGAGCGCCCTCTTCGCGGTCTCCTGGCCGACCACGTACTCCTGCAGGACCTCGTGGATCTCCCGCGGCTTGGGCAGGTTCTCGAGTTCGATCTGGGTCGGCGGCGAGAGCTCCTCGTCGATGATCTCGTTGCAGAGGTCGATGCACTCGTCGCAGATGTAGACCCCGGGCCCGGCGATCAGCTTCTTGACCTGGCGCTGCGACTTGCCGCAGAAGCTGCAGAGGAGTTGCTCGTTCGAATCTGTGGGACGTGCCAGCGGGATCCCCTCCTTGCGGGGCGGAAGTTGCCTACCGGCGTCGGCCCCAACAGCTTAGACGGAGCTTCAAGCCGGCCCTGTAGGCGGCTCTTACGCCGTACTGGCGGAGGTCCCTTCCACTGAGCGCGTGCTTGCGCAGCGAGTGAGGCCCATGCCGATCGCCGGATCAGGCGGCCTGCGCCGGGGGCGGCAGGCGATCGATCAGGGCGAGCAGCGCCGCCGTCTGAGCCCTGCGTTCCTCCCGCCCATCGCGGAGCTCGGCGACGATTTCGTCGGTGCGCTTCGCCTGTTCCGCGTTGAACTCCCTGTTCCCGCGAATCAGGTCTTGCACCACCTTCTCGCCGCGGCGGGTCATCTCGCGAATGAAGAGCTTGTGCTCTTCGAACATCTGCTCATGACGATCGAGCGCGGCCATGACGCGCTCAAAGGCCACTGTGTTGCGATCGAATGCGGCACGGTTGAGCTCCATCAATTGCTCGCCGCGCTCCGCATGACGCTCAATTCGCTCAGACAGCTCGCTTCGCCGCATGGCGTCATTCTGCCAGGCGAAAACGCGCGAGTGGCGCCACATCTGCGCCAATCTGAAAATCCTTTCGCCCCAAACGCATACGACTGGCCCGTTACGGTTGCGGCGATGACTGCGCCAGTCCGGACCGAGCCGGTCGCGGCCGAGCAGCTGGAGACGCTGCTGCCGATGATCGGCGCCTACCAGCGCTTCTACGCGGTCGAGGAGATCGACGAGGAGCGCAACCGCGCCTTCTTCCGCCGCTTCCTCGCCCCCAGCGACGACGGCATGCTGATCGGCGCCTGGCGCGAGGGCGAGCTGGTCGGCTACGCCTGCCTCTACTGGCACTTCTCCTCGACCGACGCCGCCGAGACGGTGCTGATGAACGACCTCTACGTCGACCCCGCCGTTCGAGGCCATGGCGTCGGCCGCGTCCTGATCGAGGCCAGCGCCGACGTGGCCCGCGAGCGCGGCGCCCACCACCTCGAGTGGAGAACCGCGCCGGACAACGCCACAGCGCAGCGCCTCTACGACTCGACCGGCGCCAAGCGCTCGACCTGGATCGAGTACGAGCTCGGCCTTTAGGAGGGGGCTAGCGAAACCCCCGCCCGCGCCTGGCGGCGGCGGACACTGCGCGGGGCGGCGTCCTCAGTCGGCCAAATAGCGCTGCTATTTGGCCTCCCTGCGTCCTTGCCCCGCTTGGTCCGGCGCTCGCCAGCCAGCACACGCGGGTTTCGCTAGCCCCTCCTAGCCGGCGCGGTCCCAGCGGCGCAGGACCGGCTCGGGGTCGACCGGCCGGCCTCGCTCGCGGATCTCGAAGTGGAGGTGGCAGCCGACGCTGCGGGCATTGCCGGTCTTGCCCACCCCGCCGACGCGCTGCCCCGCCCAGACTGATCCCCCACCGGGGATCAGCGCGGGGCGGCGCAGGTGAGAGTAGAAGTAGCTGCGCGGCTCGCCGGCGCCGTCGATCAGCAGATAGTGGCCGTAGAGGACCGGGTCGTAGCCGCTGCGGACAATCCGGCCGCTGGCCGCCGCCACAAGCCCCGCCCCGCAGGGGGCGACGAGATCGAACCCCTCATGGGTGCGGCCGCCGCTGCGCGGCGCGCCGAACTCGCCGATCGCTCCCCGCACCCAGTGCGAACCCTCGACGGGAAAGGCGTGCTCGCGGTAGGGGACGCCCCCATCGCGGGTAGTGGCCTCGCCGGCAGAGACCGGGGCGAGAGCCGCAAGCAGGACAAGGGTGAGAAGGGCGGGACGCCTCAGTGGTGTTCGATGACGCGGTCGACGAGGTTGTACTCCTTCGCCTCTTCCGCGCTCATGAAGTAGTCGCGCTCGGTGTCCTTGGCGACCTTGTCGAAGGGCTGCTGCGTGTGCTTAGCGAGGATCTCGTCGAGGCGGCGGCGCACGTCGATGATCTCTTTGGCGTGGATCTCGATGTCGGTGGCCTGGCCCTGGAAGCTGGATGACACCTGGTGGATCAGGATCTTCGAGTTGGGCAGCGACATCCGCTTGCCGGAGGCACCACCCGCAAGCAGCAGCGCGCCCATGCTCATCGCAATGCCGACGCAGATCGTCTGCACTTCGGGCTTGATGAACTGCATCGTGTCGTAGATCGCCAGCCCGGCGTAGACCGAGCCGCCCGGAGAGTTGATGTAAAGGCTGATGTCCTTGTCCGGGTCCTCCGACTCGAGGTGGAGGAGCTGGGCGACGATCAGGTTGGCGATGTCCTCGGTGACCGGTGTGCCGAGGAAGACGATCCGCTCGCCGAGCAGGCGCGAGTAGATGTCGAAGGCGCGCTCGCCGCGCGAGGTCTGCTCGACCACCATCGGGACCAGAGGGCTCATGGACCGCACTCTATAGAAGGGCCACGCTGGACCCGCCGCGCGCCTTCGCCTCGTACATCGCCCGGTCCGCGGCCACCAGCAGGTCCTCGGCCGGCGGGCAGCCGTGCTCGTCGTAGAGGGCGATGCCGACGCTGGCGGAGAGTCGCACCGGCTGCCCCTCGAAGGTCAGCTCCGAGGCGGCAAGGGCCTCGACCAGCCGTGCCGCGACACCTTCCGCTGCGGGCCCGTCCGCCTCGGGCAGCAGCGCGGCGAACTCGTCGCCCCCGAGCCGGGCGGCGCTGCCTTCGGCGTGGCGACCGACCGTGTCGCTTTGGCGCAGGTTGCGCTGCAGCGTCTCGGCCACCGCGCACAGCGCCTCGTCACCGGCGGCGTGGCCCAGCTCGTCGTTGATCCGCTTGAAGCGGTCGAGGTCGAGCACGAGCAGCGCCCCGCCCTTGCCGTAGCGACGCGTGTAGGCGAGCTGCGCCTCCAGCTCCTCGTCGAAGCGGCGGCGGTTGAAGAGGCCGGTGAGCGGGTCGCGCTGGGAGAGCCGTTCCAGCTCCTGCTCCATCTTCTTGCGCTCGGTGACGTCGCGGGCGACGGCATAGATGATGTGCTCCTCGAGCATCGGCACCGAGGTCCACTCGATCCAGTGCACCTCCCCCTTGCTGTCGAAGTAGCGGTTCTGGAACTGCACGGTGGTGCGGCCGTCCGAGAGCGCGACCGCCTCCTCTTCGGTCTTCTCGCGATCGTCGGGATGGACGAAATCGAGGAAGGGACGGTCGACCAGGTCCTCCGCCCGGTAGCCGAGGACGCGTTCGAAGGCGGGGTTGACCGTCTTGAAGCGGCCGTCGAAGCCGGCGGTGCTGATCATGTCGAGGGAGAGGTTGAAGTGGCGCGCGCTCTCGGCCTCGAGCGCCCGCATCCTCGTCGCGAAGTGGCCCGCGAGGCCACCGACGAAGAGGAAGACGAGTGCCCGGTTGAAGTAGCCGAGCGGGGTGATCGGGGCGTTGTCGACGATCACCCACGCGGTCGAGAGCACAAAGGCCACCGCGGCCGCGACCAGCCCCGCGCGCGTGCCCAGGGCCATCCCTGCCAGCACGACCGGGATCACGTAGAGGAAGGTGATCGCGTCGCCGAGCGTGCCGATCGCGAAGCGCATGCCGAAGATCGCCGCGAACAGCGCAGCCGTAAGGAGCGCGGCGTTGATCGGCCGCTTGCCGATTAGGGCGAGCGATTGCTCCTTTGGATGGATTCCGTCGAGGCGGCGCACGGGCTCAGGCACCTCATCGATGATCCTTACCCAGGAGACAACTGCTGCACAAGCTCGTGCGCGAAAGCTCGAACGTCCGGCTAGGAGGGACTAGCCCCTCCTAGGACTCGGAGCCAGGGGTCCAGAGGGAGCCGGCCTGCTCGCGCTCCTTCTCCGGCGTCCAGATTTTCTCGCGAGCCTCGGCCTGCTCGAGCGGGATCGGCTTCGCCGACTCGGCGACGAGGTCGATCGCACGGCGGATCCGGATGTCTTCGCGGACCATCGCGTCACGGCCGTTCTCCTGCAGCCGCGCCAGCAGCTTCTCCGGCGTGGTGCGCTCGTGCTCGGCGGTATGAACGAGCGCCTCGACCATCTCCTCCTCGGAGACCTCGATCGCCTCGGCCTCGGCGATCGCCGCCAGCACCGACTCGCGCTTCAGCTCGCGTTCGGCGTCCGGCTTCGATTCCTCGATCACTTCCTCGCGGCTTTTGCCCTGCATCTGAAGGTAGGCGTCGGGGCTCATCCCGCGCGCGGCGAGCTGGCGTTCGACCCGCTCCCAGCGCTCCACCGCGCGAGCCATGGCGAGCTCCTCCGGCAACTCGACGTTCGCGGCGTCGACCGCAGCGTCGACTGCGGCGATGCGGAAATCCTCCTCGAGCCGCTGCCCGGCGACCTCCGAAACCTTCTCGCGGATGTCGGCGCGCAGCTCGTCGAGAGTGTCGAACTCGGAGGCCTCGGCCGCGAGGTCGTCATCGAGCTCGGGCAGGACCTTCTCGCGCACCTCCTTGACCGTGACCGTGAAGACCGCCTCCTTGCCGGCGAGCTGCTCGGCGCGATAGTCGCCCGGGAAGGAGACCTTGACCTCGCGCTTCTCGCCCGCGGCGGCGCCGGCGAGCTGCTCCTCGAAGCCCTCGACCAGCTGGCCGCTGCCCAGCTCGAGGCGGTAGTCGGTTGCCTTGCCGCCCTCGAACGCCTGGCCGTCGACCAGGCCCTCGAAGTCGATCAGCAGCACGTCGCCCTCGGCGGCCGCCCGCTCGACCGGCTCGAGCCGTGCGAACCCCTCGCGAACCCGCTCGATCTCCCGCTCGACGATGTCGTCGGGCACCTCCGGCTCGCCCCTGCCGACCTCGAGGCCCTTGTACTCGCCCAGTTTCGCCTCCGGGCGCACGCCGACCTCGAGCTTGAAGCCGAGCGGCTCGCCCTCGTCCTCAGGCGTGGAGACGAGCTCAATGTTGGGATCGCCGATCGGGCTGACCCCCGAGGCGAGCAGAGCCCGCTCGTACCACTCGGGCAGCGAGTCGCGCAGGGCCTCCTCGAGCACGGCGCTGTAGCCGAGCCGCTGAATCACCAGCGACGGCGGCGCCTTTCCTTTGCGGAAGCCGGGCAGCCGCATCTCCCGCGCGAGGGAGCGGGCGGCGCGCTGGATGCCGCGGTCGACGTCCTTGGCCGGGACCTCGACCTCAACCCGGGCGCGGGAACCGGGGAGCTCGGTGACGGTGGTCTGCATCTTCAAATGACCCTAGAGGAATCGACGCCGCGCCCGACTCATCGCCGTTCGTTCGATTGACCACACTCCAGTGTGTTCAATGCGTCGAGCGGCGCGACAATAGGCAGCTGCGGACTGCCACTGCAAAGTCGATCACAAAAGAGAGGCCGCGCCCTAGCGGCCCTGCTACAAGCCATGCCTTCGCCTTAGTCATTTGCGTATTCCAGCAGGGAAGCGTCGACCAGCCACTCGACCGGGGCGCGGTCATCGGTGTAGACCTCGCCGCCGGGCAGGCGCGGCGCCAGCGCCGTGGCGGCCTCCCGCGCCAGCGGTCGCAGGGGTCGCGGCAGGGCGGCGGCGCTGCCGCGCAGGCGCGCCGCCGAGAGCGCGCCCTCGCCGGCGAGGAGCAGCGTGTTGGTCGGCTCGATCGGGTAGCGCAGCACGGTCGGAAAGGCGGCGGCCATCGTCCGTCCCAGCACCCGCTCCAGCTCCTCCCCACCCTCGGGATGGCCGACGTTGACGATCACGATGCCGCCCGGCGCCAGGCGCTCGCGCGCCAGCTCGAAGAACTCGCGCGTGACCAGGTAGAAGGGGATGTAGGGCTGGCGGTAGGCGTCGACCATGATCGCGTCGTAATCCCCGTCCGCCTGCTCGAGCCAGGGCCTGGCGTCGGCGGCGTGCGTCCTCATGCGGCGGTTGCGCAGGTCGAAGAAGCGGCGGCCGATCTCGGTCAGCTCGCCGTCGATCTCGACCGCGTCGACGTAGGTCGCCGGGAAGAAGCGGCCGAAGGCGCGTGCCACCGTGCCGGCGGCGTTGCCGAGGATCGCGATCCGCCGCGGCGGCAGCGCCCGCGAGGCGGCGGGCAGCACCAGGTGGCCGTCCCAGTAGTCGCCGGTCAAGTAGCTGCCGGGCCGGTAGAGCGAGTGCACCGCCTGGCCCTCGTTCAGCTCCAGCGCCCGGCTGCCATCGTCGCGTTCGACCACCCGTGCGTACTGGTGCGTCGTCTCCGCCTCGTAGAGGACGCGGCCGGTGTCGGCCGCCTTGATCGACCCCACGGGGACCGCGACCAGGGTCAGGGCGAGGGCGGCCGGGAAAGCGGCGAAGCGCCAGCCGAGACCGGCGACCGCGACCAGGGCGAGGGCCAAGGCGAAGCAGAGAAAGGTGCGCTGCGTCCCCAGCAACGGGATCAGCAGCAGGGCCGAGGCCATCGTCCCGAACAGCGAGCCGGCAGTCGAGATCGCGTAGAGCCGCCCCACCGTCTCGCCGGCGTGGCCGAGGTCGTCGACCGCGAGCCGCACGGCCCACGGCGCGGCGGCGCCGAGCAGGGTCACCGGGACCGCGACCAGCACCAGCACGCCGAACAGCGAGCCGGCGAAGCCGCCGACCGAGACCGCGTCGAAGGCGTCGACCGAGAAGCCGAGGAAGGGGCGCGAGGCGAAGGGGATGAGGGCGATCAGGACCGAGGCGACAAGCACGACCAGGCAGAGACCGCGCATGTGCGGGTGGCGGTCGGCATAGCGCCCGCCGAGCCAGTACCCGACCGAGAGGGCAACGAGGACGACGCCGATCGTGTTCGCCCAGACGATCGTCGAGGCGCCGAAGTAGGGCGCCAGCAGCCGCGCCGCGGCGATCTCTGCCCCGAGGCTGGCGGTGCCGACGACGAAGACGAGCAGGGTCAGCAGTCCGAGCCGTCGTGGCTCGGCGGGTGAGCTACTGATCGCGGTCACTCCCAGTCGCGGTCAGCCGTTCCTCCAGCCGCGCCCCGTGCCCGGCAGCGACAGCGCGCTGCGCCCTCTCCTCGTCGAGGGGGACACCTCGCTCGTCGGCGAGGTCGAGCAGGCGCTGCTTCTCCTCGCCTTCGCGGGCGACCTCGAAGAAGACCCAGGCGAGCGCACCGAGGGTGAGGAAGGTGCCCTCGATCATCATGATCACGCCCGCGGTGCTCTGATCGGCGAGCGGCGAGATCCCCCAGTAGAGCTCGCCCGGGGCGTAGATCGGGTAGAGCACCGTGCCCGACCACATCAGCACGTTGCCGAGGATGGCGCCGGTGAAGCGCACGGCGATCACGTAGCCGACCTTCCAGGCGGCCGTGAACCAGGCCGGCTTCGGCAGCGGCCCGAAGACCGGCATCCAGACCAGGCAGCCCATGAGCAGGAAGGTGGCGTGCTCGAAGGCGTGGATCGGGGCCGCCCCGTAGGCGTCCTGGTAGAGCGCCGGCAGGTGCCAGGCGTAGAGGTTGAGCGCCCAGAGGGGAAAGGCAACCGCCGGGTGGGCGAGGAACTGCAGCCGGTTGAAGGCGTGCACGGCGAGGACCGGCTGCAGCATCGACCGGGTCAGGCCGAGGACGAGGAGGAGCGAGGCGATGTCGGCGATCAGCAGGTGCTCGGCCATATGGGCGATCACCAACTCCTCCGACATGTGGCCGAGCGGGCCGAAAAGGGCAGCCGCGATCGTCGCCAGGCCGGCGCCGAAGCAGGCCTGGCGCCAGGCGGGCACCGGTCGCCCGGCCCAGGAGAGAACCATGACGCGGTGCCAGTAGAGGACGCCCGCCAGAGTCAGGGGCACGACCTCGAGCGGCACGAAGGAGCCGGCAACGTGGGCGGTGAGGAGGTCCACGGTGGTAGCTTGGCATCTCCGTGAGTGCCGGTAATGACCGCTTTCCGCTGATCGGCAGCTACGGCTTCCTCTCCGATTGCCACACCAGCGCCCTCGTCTCCTACGCGGGCTCGATCGAGTGGCTGTGCCTGCCCCGCTTCGACTCGCCGAGCGCCTTCGGGGCGCTGCTCGACCGCGGCGCGGGCCACTTCCGGCTCGCTCCGCACGGTGTCGCCGTGCCGCTCGCCCGGCGCTACCAGCCCGGCACCCTGATCGTCGAGACCACCTGGGTAACCGAGACCGGCTGGGCGGTGGTCCAGGACGCGCTGACGATCGGCACATGGGAGGAGCAGGAGGCCGACGGGACGCGACCGAGCACCGAGCACGAGTCCGACCAGTCGCTGCTGCGGCTGGTCACCTGCATCGACGGTCACGTCGAGATGGAGATGGAGTGCCTGCCGCGCTTCGGCTACGGCGCCGGCGAAACGACCTGGAGCGGCGGCGAGCTCGGCGGAGCCGTTGCGCGCGGCGACGACGGCAGCGAGCTGCACCTGACCAGCGACATGGAGCTGACCCTGGAGGGCGGCGCCGCCCACGGGCGCGTGAAGCTGCGCGAAGACGAGACCAGCTTCTGCGCCGTGTCCTGGGGCGATAGCGACCTCGGCGGCCCGCGCAGCGCGCCGGAGGCGCTGGAGCGGCTCGACTCGACCGGCGAGTTCTGGCGAGCCTGGCTGCGCTACGGCAACTTCCCCGATCACCCCTGGCGCGTTCACCTGCAGCGCTCGGCGCTCGTGCTCAAGGGGCTCACCTACACCCCGACGGGGGCGATCGTCGCCGCCCCGACGACCTCGCTCCCAGAGACGCCCGGCGGCGAACGCAACTGGGACTACCGCTACTGCTGGATCCGCGACTCGACCTTCAGCCTCTGGGCCCTGCACACGCTCGGCTTCGACCAGGAGGCGCGCGACTTCATGCGCTTCGTGCTCAGCGTCTGCCGCGAGGACCCCAACCTGCAGATCATGTACGGGATCGGCGGCGAGAAGGACCTGACCGAGAGCACCCTCGACCACCTCGGCGGCTACGCCGGCTCACGGCCGGTGCGGATCGGCAACGGCGCCTTCGACCAGCGACAAAACGACGTCTGGGGCGCCCTGCTCGACTCGATCTACCTGCACGAGAAGGCGCTGCGCGGCAGCGGCACGCCGGCGGACCGCAAACTAATCCGCGAACAGGTGGAGGCCGCGATCGAGGCCTGGCCGCATCCCGACCAGGGGATCTGGGAGGCACGAGGCGAGCCGCGGCACTACGTCTCCTCGAAGCTGATGATCTGGGTCGCGGTCGATCGCGGGGTACGGCTGGCGCGCAGCGTTGGCGTCGATGACGTAGCCGAGGAGTGGCAGCAGAAGGCCGATGAGTTCCGCGCCGAGATCCTCGATCGCGGGGTGCGCGACGGCGTCTTCCGCCAGCACTACGACACCGATGCGCTCGATGCCTCCACCCTGCTGATCCCGCTGCTGCGCTTCCTCCCGGCCGACGACCCCAGGGTTCGTGCCACGGTCGAGGCGATCGCCGACGAGCTGACCGAGCACGGGCTGGTCCTGCGCTACCTGGTCGAGGAGACCGACGACGGACTGCGGGGCGAGGAGGGCACCTTCCTGATCTGCTCCTTCTGGCTGGTCTCGGCGCTCTCGGAGATCGGCGAGCCGGAGCGGGCGCGGGCGCTGTGCGAACGGCTGCTGGCCGCCGCGGGCTCGCTCGACCTCTATGCCGAGGAGCTGGACGCGCCGAGCGGCCGGCACCTCGGCAACTTCCCCCAGGCCTTCACCCACTTGGCGCTGATCAACGCCGTCTCCCATGTGATCGCCGACGAGCAGCGGGAAGACGGCGGTGTCACCGCGGTGTTCAGCGAGATGGGCGGTGTCCGCGAAGAAGCCTGAGATTAGCTGTCTGGCAGACAACTCATTTCGTTTGCTCTATATTCCCAGGGCATGGGAAGCGCCGACGAGTCCCGTACCACCGACCTACTGCTGGCCCTCAGCCACCCGCTGCGGCGACAGATCCTGCGGACGCTCGCCGACGAGCTGCCGCGCAGCCCGAGCGATCTGGCCGAGAACCTCGACTTCCCTCTCCCCACCGTCAGCTATCACGTCAGAGTCCTCTCCAATCGCGGCGCCGTGCGGCTGGTGCGAACCACGCCCTCCAACGGCTCCGAGCAGCACTTCTACCTCCCCTCGATCGAAGCCGAGTGGGCGCGCTCCGTGATCGAAAGCTCCGAGCCGCTCGAGGGCCGGCGCAAACCCGGACGCGGTCGCCGCAGGAACCGGGCGACGGCCTGAGGGGGAGAGATCGAGTGACGGCCGGCTTATCCAGGCAGACGTGGACGACCGCAGCCAGATACGCAGCACCGCCGAGGAGGAGACCAGAACCGAGTCGGCGGTCCTGCAGTACATCCTCGCCTTTCACCCGGTGCAGACGAGCCGCGAGGAGCTGCTGCGCGAGTTCGACCAGGGGTCGGGTGACGCCACGCAGCGCGACGCGGTCGAACGCGCCGTCCGCGACCTGATCGCCTCGGGCCTGCTTCAGCGCAACGGCGAGATGGTGCTGCCGACCCGCGCGGCGCTGCGCTTCGACCAGCTGCTCGGCGGCTGAAGCCAGAAGAAATCGCATGGGCCCGGCCGGTCTCGGCCAGGTGGCCGGGCCCATGCGGCCCCTGCCCCCAACACCCGGGTTATAGACAAGACCGTCTGACTAGTTCAATTCGTTTCAAAGAGCTTGCCGGCGCGGATGCGCTCGGCCATCTCCTCGGACTCCGCGCGGTAGGCGCGGCCGTCCTCGAACTCGATCGTCGGGTACTTGCGCTGACCCGAGATCTGCTCCAGCTCCTCGCGCTTCCCCGGCCGCAGCGGCCCCTTGACCACCTCGTACTCGATCCCCTGCTCGTCCAGCGCCTTCTGCACCTTCCAGCACGGATGCGCGCCGACCTTGGCCCACATGGCCGAACAGCGATGGAGCTTGACCGTCATCGGCGCCAAGCCTATGCCCGATCGGCCCCCCGAGGCAAGGCCCGGGAAATTCTCATCGCGAGGACGACTGGCGAGCGGCGCGCTTGCTGGGGCGCTCCAGCGACGAGAGGAAGGGCATCGGGTCGACCGGCGTGCCGCCGCCGTACCAGGTCCCATCCCATACCTCGAAGTGGAGGTGGCAACCGGAGGCGTTGCCGGTGTCGCCGACGTAGCCGAGCAGCTGACCGGCCGCGACGCGCTGGCCGGTGCGGGCGACGGAGGGTTCGCTCAGGTGCATGTAGGCCAGGTCGACGGTCGAGCCCTTGAGGTCGAGCACGACGTAGTTGCCGGCGGCGCCGTGGTATTTGCGGTAGCGCACGCGCGCGGCCTGCACCGCGACCAGCGGCGTCCCGCACGGGGAGCCGATGTCGACGCCCTCGTGCCCGCGGGACCCGCCGAAGCCGTCCCAGTACTCATACGGGCCCTGAATCGGGTAGACCGGGGCTTCGGTACCCGATGCGGGCGGCGTGAGCGACGGGGACGGCGTGGCGCTGACTCCGCCCTTGCCGGGGGAGATCGCGGCGTGAGCGCTCGCAGCGGACAGCGCCAGAAGCAGTAGTGCCAGCGGTAGGACTATGGCCGTGCCTGGGCGCCGCTTGAATGAACCGACCAAGGTGCATCCTCTCTTTCTCGAGCCGGCGGGGTTAGCTGTCGGGCTCGCGCTGAAAGAGCTGCGCTACGGACACGTCGGTCCGATTCGCCCCCGGGGAGATGTCTCCCCTGTGGTTCCCCCACTCCCTAGGCCTTTGTGGCCAGGGATTAGGCAGGTATTTGGTCGCGGCGCAGTATAAGCATCCGCAGGACGGACTTGCCGCAGGCCCCGGGGAGCCTCAGCCGGCGCGGCGAATCCGCCCGACGCCGGGGAGGAAGCGCCCGACCCGGGCGGAGTAGGCCGCGTATTCCTCGCGGTGCACGCTCAGCAGGTAGGGCTCCTCGACGACGCGCACCTGCAGCTCCAGCGCGAGCATCAGGCCGGCCAGGCCGGCGAAAGCGACCCAGCTCGGCACCAGCAGGGCGAGGCCGAGCGCGGTGGGGAGCATCGCCGCGAAGATCGGGTTGCGAACCAGGGCGAAGGGGCCGCCGGTGACGAGCCGGGTGCGCTCCCCGGGGTCGACGCCGATCCGCCAGCTCGCGCCCATCGCCACCTGGGCGTAGAAGGTGGCGGCGATCCCGGCGACGGCGAACACGAAGCCAGCGACGTGGACGGCGGCGACGTCGAGCGCGCCGAAGGGCTCGACCAGGTCGAGCAGGGCGAGCAGGGGGGCCGCGGCGCCGACGAGGAGAGCGACGGTGAAGCCCACCCCGGCGGTCCACTCGGCCGAGCCGGGGCGGCCGCCGAGGCCGTGGAAGCCGGTCGAGCCGGTGCGGCGAAGCTGGATCAGGATCCGCAGCCCGAAGGCGAGCGCCAGGTAGACCGCGTAGAGGACGAGCGCGAGCGTTGCCATCGCCGCCTCATCTTTGCATACCCCCACGGGGTATGCTCGGCCACCAGGCGCCCTCGCCGCAGAGGTAGAGTCGCTTCCGCCGCCCAGCAGGTCGCTCTACATCGATGGCCTAGGGTAATCGAGCGCAGTTTCGCTGCGCTCAAACAATTGAGAGGCGGTCCCATTGGATCCTGTCGGTTATGAGTTGTGCACCCCCGAAGGCGGCAAGGGCGGTGGCGTTCGCGCAACCCGTGGCTTCCAGATCGGTGAGACGGTGATGGTCGGAGTGCTCGAAGGCGAGGTCGCCCGCAACGACTCGCACGCAACCCAGGTGAGCCGCACCAAGTGGGCCCGGCATGGCGGCCTCGGCCCCAAGGTCAACCACTCGTGCAGCCCCAACTGCGGCGTCGAGCTGAACGACACAGGGGCTTGCGACTTCGTCGCGCGCAAGTCGATTTCCAAAGGCGAGGAGATCACCTTCGACTACGCGATGCGCAACTACTCGATCGAGCACTTTCCGGGCGGCTGCCTTTGCGGCGCGGACATCTGTCGCGGCTCGGTAACCGGCTGGAAGGACCTCCCCGCCGAGCGTAAGGCCGCCTACAGCGGCCAGGTCGCGCCCTACCTGCTCGAGATCGATCGCGAGCTAGCCGGCTCGCTGGTCTGAGCGGTCACCGGCCGAGGCCGGCGAGGAGCCGTGCAGACACGCCTCGCAGGGTTCGCTTGCCATAGCCGTGACTGGGATTGAGCTCGGTGAAGACGGCGATCGCGACGCGGCGGCGCTTCCGCTTCAGCAGCGCGACCTGATGGTCAACCAGGCCCGTGCCGCTGCCCCAGCCACCCTTGAAGAAGAGCCGCCAGCCGCGAGGCTTTACCCGGGCGATCCCCCATCGCTGCTCCCGGACGATGTGGGAGAGCAGGTAGCGCGCGTAAGGGCGATGCTGGCCGGGGACGTACGACATCAGCCGGTGCATGAACCGCACCTGGTCGCGGGGACTGGTCAGGCTCTGGCCCCAGACGGGGTGGTAACGGAAGTCGCGCATGTGGGCGACCCGGGCGAGGCGCTCGATCCGTCGCGAGCCGACGAGGTCGCGAACCGTCGACGCCGCGACGTTGTCCGAGCGCCGAATCATCGGATCGAGCAGCGCGCGGTCGCGAGCGGAGAGGCCGGAGTCGTGGCGCTTGCGCAGATGAGCAACCAGCAGCATCGCCTTGAAGACACTCGCGGCCGGAGCGGCCCGGGCCTTGTGGAGGCCCTGCATCCGCCCCCGCGGGTCGATCACCGCGAAGGCGACGTCGCCGGCGCGGCGATCCGCGTAACGCCTGGCCTCGGCGACGTGCGGGTGCCAGCGTGGAGGCTTTGGTTTATTCGGGCGGGCGACGCGGGCGCCCCCCATCGCGGGCAGGCCGGCTGCCGTCGCGACCACGCAGGCGAGTAGAGCCGACACGAGGATCGGCAAGGGACGTCGGAGAGCTCCTGGCAGCGAGCCGCCGGGGATCGCCGCTACCCCGAGCTGGCGGTCAGAGCTTCCACCAGGGACGACGCGTCGTAGGCGCCGTAGTGGCGGACGCCGTTGACGAAGAAGGTCGGGGTGCCGGTGGCGCCGCTCTCCTCGGCGGACCTGACGTCGCGGGCGACCCGCTCGCGCCAGGCGCCGGCCTCCAGCTCGGCGGCGATCCGCTCGGCGTCGAGGCCGAGCTCACGGCCGACCTCGAGGATCGTCTCCTCCGAGAGCTTCGGCTGGGCGGCGAAGAGGGCGTCGTGGTACTCCCAGAAGCGTCCCTGGGCCGCGGCCCCCTCACTGGCCTCGGCCGCCGGCGGCGCCAGCGGGTGGCGCTCGGGAATCGGCAGGTGACGGAAGCCGAAGACGAGCCGCTCGCCGAGCCGGTCGCGCACGCGCCGGAGCACCGATTGGGCGCCAAGGCAGAACGGGCACTGGAAGTCCCCGAACATGACCAGCTCCAGCGGGCTCCCCCACTCGCCACGGATGTGGTCGATCTCCTTGTCTAGGGGAGGAGTGAGCTTGTCGTCCACTTGCGTGATGTTATGCGCCGGTGGGCAACATCGAGCACGTACTGCTGTTGCTGCTAGCTGCCGTCCTGCTGGTCCGGATCGCCGAGTTCGGCAGGATCCCAGCCCCGATCGTCTTGGTGCTCGGCGGGCTCGCGATCGCGCTGGTCCCCGGCCTGCCCGAGTTCGAGCTCGACCCCGACGTCATCTTTCTACTCTTCATCCCGCCCCTGGTCCACGCCGCCGGGTGGTCGGCCCCGGCGCGCGAGCTGCGCGCGGTGCTGCGCCCGCTGGCGCTGATGGCGGTGCTGCTGGTCTTCCTCACCGCAGCGGTGATCGCGGTGGTGGCCCACGCCCTGGTGCCAGGGCTGAGCTGGGCCGCCGCGGCGGTGCTGGGGGCGGTGCTCGCCCCCACCGACACGGTGGCCGCGATCTCGATCTTCCGCCGCCTCGGCGCGCCGGAGCGGGTCCGGCTCCTGGTCGAGGGGGAGTCGATGGTCAACGACGCCACCGCCCTGGTCCTCTACGGCATCGCCGTCGGGGTCGCGACCGGCGACGCCTTCAGCCTCGGCGGCGCGACGCTCGACTTCGTCACCGTCTCGGCGGGCGGTCTATTGATCGGCCTCGCGGTGGGCTGGCTCTCGACGATCGTGATCCGCCGCCAGACGGACGCCGCGTTGGTCACCGTCCTCACCGTGCTGACCGCCTACGGCGCCTACATCGGCGCCGAGGAGCTGCACGTGTCCGGGATCCTGGCCGCCGTCGTCGCCGGCATCTACACCGGCTACCAGTCACCCCACACACTCGACGCCGACACCAGGCTCAGCGCCGTCGCCTTCTGGGGCGTCCTCGTCTTCGCCCTGGAGACGGCCCTCTTCGTCCTGCTTGGCCTGCAGTTGCCGAGCATCGTCGACACGCTCGAGCAGACCTCGTCCGGGATCGGCCAGTTGCTCTGGCCCGCCGCCGCGATTGCCCTCACCGCGATAGCCACCCGGCTCGCTTTCGTCTTCGCGATGAGATCAGACGCGGGCGAGACCGCCGGCCAGCGCTTCGCGGTCGGCTGGAGCGGGATGAAAGGGGCGATCTCCCTGGCGGCCGCGCTGGCGGTGCCGCTCAGCGTCGACGCCCGCCCGCAGATCGTCTTCCTCAGCTTCGCGCTGATCCTCGTCACCCTGGTCGGCCAGGGCCTCTCGCTGCCCTTCGTCATCCGCGCGCTGGGACTGGAGCAGCCGCGGCGCTGGAGCGACGAGGAGGCGGTGGCGCGGATGGAGGCCGCCCAGGCCGCACTCGACCGGCTCGACGAGGTCGAAGAGGAGGGCCTCGCCGGCGAGACGCAACTGCGCCGGCTGCGCGACCTCTACCGAGCCCGCTTCCGTATGTGCGCGGCGGTGCTGGGCGGCGAGGACCCCGAGACGGCCGCCCGCCAGGAGCGCCTCGCCGACTACGGGCGCCTGCGTCGCGAGCTGATCGGGGTGGAGCGGGAAGAGCTGCTGGGGCTCCGCAAAGAGGGCCGGCTGCGTGACGCGACGATGCGCCAGATCCAGCGCGACCTCGACCTCGAGGAGGCGCGGATCCGCTCCTAGCCGGATGGTCTTACGCGAAGCCGCCATCGCCTTTCCAGGAAGGCGATCAAGCTTCCGCCCCGTCCTCGCTGCAAACGCCGCAGTAGATGACGTAGGAGTAGACGCCGGGCCTCAAGTCTGGGATGTGGAAGTCGAGCATGTAGCGCGGCGGTTCGATCGCGCCGTGGCCAAAGCCGCCGCCGAGATGCCGCTGGCCGCTGGTTTGAGCCTGCACCGGTTTCGCCCAGCCGAGCAGGGTGAAGGGCGCCCGCCTGGGCGGCCCGGAAGCCTGCGGCGTGCAGATCCTCCTCGGCCCACACCGGTGAGGCCTCGGGACCTGCTCGATCGGCACGAGCGAGACCGGGAACGAGGGCGGGGGCGGCTCGACGCCGGGCATGCAGACGCCGCTTCGGTCGCCCTGGGGGCCCTCGCAGGGCGGGAAGCAGAAGCCGCAGCCGATCGTCAGCTCGACCGTGTCGCCGGGTGATCCGGCAAAGCGGCTGACCCGTTCGACTCCGACATCCGCCGTGGCGGACGGTGCCGTCAGGAAAGCGGAGAGCGAGAGCAGCGCCACCAGCAGCACCGGTGACAACGCTCGCGGTGAGGAAGTGGGCATGTAGTAGATACGTGCGGTGCGTCCTCAGAGGTCCATCGCCGTCGCATGATCGCCGTCCTCGCCGACACCCACATGCCGAAGGGTGCCCGCCGGCTCCCCGATCGATGCGTCGAGCTGATCGGCGAAGCCGAAGCGGTGATCCATGCTGGCGACTTCTCCGGAGTCAGTGTGCTCGCAGAGCTCGAAAGCCTCTGCCTCACGGTCCACGCGGTGCACGGCAACGTCGACGACCCGGCGCTGCGACGCGCCCTGCCACCGACGCTCGAGCTCCAGCTCGGAGGACGGGTCGTGGTCGTCATCCACGACGCCGGACCGGCTGGCGGTCGCCTGGCGCGCCTGCGCCGCCGCTTCCCGCAAGCGGACGCCGTCGTCTTCGGCCACAGCCACCTTCCTCTCCGCGAGGAGCAGAGCGGCTTCCAGATCTTCAACCCGGGCAGCCCGACCGAGCGGCGCCGGGCGCCACGGCCGTCGATGGGGCTGCTCGCCTGCGACGAGGGCGAGCTGGCCTTCGAGCATGTCTGGCTTTAGCCGTCGCGCAAACGCTTTTCGATCTCTCAGGCGCGGGTAAAGCCCCAGGGACCGCCGACCCGACGACAGGAGAGACGATGAGCGAGCCAATCAAGCTGGAGACCGGCGCCGAGACGCCGGATCCCGGCCCTCCCGATCCGCGGCCCGACCCCGGTCCGCCGGAGCCGTCCCCCCCACTCGACCCGCCCGAGCCGCTGCCGCCCGAGCCGGAGATCCGTCTCGGGGTGGCGACGGAAATCTGACGATGGCCGACCAGGAGGAGCGCCTCGACGAGGGTGAAGCAGTCGAACGACTCAACGTCGCCCTCGAGCGCCAGTACCGCTCGGCGCTGCAGTACTCGATCGTCGCCTCGAGCCTGCTTGGCATCGAGGCCCAGGCACTCCACACCCAGTTCACGGAGTTCGGCGACGAGGAGCTCGACGGCGTGCGCCGCCTGATCGAGAAGATCGTCTCCTTCGGGGGCGAGCCGACGACGAAGGTCGCCGAGATCCGCTTCTCGAGCGGGGCCGACGACGCCCTCGCCTGGCTCATCGAGTGTGAGGAAGAGGGAGTCGAAGCTCTGCAGGCGGCGATCGAGCCGACGGGGCGGGAGGGCCGCTCCGAGGCCCTCGAGCACATGCTCGAGCATCTGATCATGCGCAAGCAGCGCCAGATCGACTTCATGACACGGGCCGCGCGCAATGGATGAAGACACAACACCGAAGGAGACCACGATGAACGACGAGATTCGCAACAAGGACGACGCCAAGGGGCGCCTCAAGGAGGCGGCCGGCAGCCTCACCGACGACAAGGACCTGAAGCGCGAAGGCAAGGTCGACAAGGCGACGGGAAGTGTTAAGGAGGGGCTGGACAAGGCCGCCGACAAGGCCAAGGACGCCCTCAAACGCGACTGAGGCGCTCACCCAGGTTTAGGTATCGGGCCGGGGGTAACCGCAGTACCAAATGACCACACAGGAGGTACTGCGATGACGAGCGTCCAGGAGTCGATCGAGGTCGAGGTGCCGGTGCGCACCGCCTACAACCAGTGGACCCAGTTCGAGGAGTTTCCCCAGTTCATGGAAGGTGTCGAGGAGGTGCGGCAGCTCGACGACACGCATCTGCGCTGGCGTGCCCGAATCGGCGGCAAAGAGAAGGAGTGGACCGCCGAGATCACCGAGCAGCGCCCAGACGAGCGAGTCGCCTGGAAGAACGTCGACGGCGCCGAGAACGCCGGCGTCATCACCTTCCACCGCACCGGGGACGAGCGTTCCCGGGTGACGGCGCAGATCGAGGCCGAGACCGAAGGCGTCGTCGAGGCCGCCGGCGACGCGCTGGGCATGCTCGACCGTCGAGTGAAAGGAGACCTCGAGCGCTTCAAGGAGTTCATCGAGTCCCGGGGCAAGGAGACGGGCGCGTGGCGCGGAGAGGTGAAACAGGACCCGACGAGCTAGGGAAATGGGAGCTCCCGTTGCCGGCGCTGCGGCGCGGGCCCTGGAAGGCCTGTCGCGATTGCGCGGCAAGCGGGTCTTCCATCCCTATGGGGTGGGCTTCAACGCCCGCTTGGAGCCCTGCGGCGAGCCCGCCTTCGATGCCCCCATGCTGAACCAGGAGACCGAGACCATCGTCAGGCTGTCGCGCGCGCTCGGCCTGCCGGAGTGGGCGCCGGACCCGTGCGGGTTGGGCCTGCGCATCCCCGATGCCTACGGCCAGGGCCGCCACCAGGACATCTTGATGGTCTCCTCCGCCACCGCCGTGCTGGCCCGGCATGCTCCCCTGCCGGCGCGCGGCTTCTCCGATCGCCCCTACTCCACACTTCTCCCCTACGAACTGAAAGGCCAGCTGATCGTGATCGGCGCCCGGGAGTCGACGAGGAGCGGGCGCGGTCCGAAGCTCGCCGAGCTGAGGGAGCATGAGCTGGATCTAGAGTTCGACCTCGGCGTAGCCACCCTCCGCGGAGGGTGGAAGCCGGTGGCAAGGCTCTCCCTGCAGGGCCGATTGCCACGCGCGACGACCGAGCGACTCGACCTCGACCCAACCAACACCGGGGGTGGCCTACGGCTTGCCGGCTGGATCAACCGGCTGCGAGGCCCGAGCTACCGCGGCAGTCAGGCGGGAAGAGCCGCCGCCCGCGCCAAGAGTCACGGTTGATCGGCGCGCGGACGGGTATTCGCAGTACGTCCGCTGGAACGGAAGGAGGAAGTGAGATGAACGAACCTGTTACCCCGGCCAGCCTCTACGCTGTCCTGATCGGGGGCACGCTGGCGATCGCCGGCGTCGTCGGATTCTTCTACAGCGCCTCGTTCGGCAGCCCCGGCTCGGTGGACGCCGTTCTCGGTGTGCTCGACGTGAACGCCTGGCACAACCTGGTCCACCTGCTCAGCGGCGCGCTGGGACTGCTCGCCTTCGCCTCAGGCCCTCGCGCGGCACGCACCTACGCGCTCGCCTTCGGCGCCGTCTACGTCGTCGTTGCGATCTGGGGCTTCATCATCGGCGGTGGTGAGTCGATCCTCGGTTTCATCCCGGTCAACGACGAGGACAACGTCCTCCACGCAGTGCTCGGGGTGCTCGGCATCGGTGCCGGGCTCGCCAGCCCAGAGGGAGAGGCAAGGTCGACGCGCCCTGTCTGAAATGGCGCGCTAACCCGTGATCGGCGAAGGGACCCGGCTGAAGGACCGCTACCGGCTCGAGCGACTCCTCGGGCGCGGCGGCATGGCGTCCGTGTGGCTCGCCAACGACGAGGTCCTCGAGCGGCCGGTCGCAGTCAAGGTCCTCTCGGACACGATCGCCTCCGACCCCGAGTTCCTGGCGCGATTTCGCCGCGAGGCGCGGATCGCGGCCGGCCTCTCGCACCCCAACCTGATCGGCGTCTACGACTACGCGGAAGGAGAGGAACGGCCCTACCTCGTCATGGAGTACGTCTCCGGGGAGACCCTCACTGAGCGAATGTCGCGGGGCGCCGCGATCAACTGCGAGCGGCTCGCGCGCGAGCTCCTCGGCGCCCTCTCCCACATCCATGCCGCCGGGATCGTGCACCGGGACGTCAAGCCCCAGAACGTCCTGATCGGGCCGGACGGGGACGCGAAGCTGATCGACTTCGGGATCGCGCTGCCCAGGGACGCGACCTCGCTGACCCGGACCGGGCACCTGCTCGGCACCGCCCGCTACATCGCGCCGGAGGTGATGAACGGCGAGCCCGCGACGGAGCGGGCGGACCTCTACTCGTGCGGGGTCCTGCTGCGCGACTGCGCCGGCGCGGGCGCAACCGGCCGCCTCGGCTCGCTGGCGGACCGCCTCTCGGCGACTGACCCACAGGACCGGCCGCCCTCGGCAGCCGCCGCCGCGGCGCAGCTCGGCCGGACGGTCGCCGTGTCCGGTCGCCCGACCGAGGCGTTCGTCCCACCTCCCCAGCCGACCGAGCCCTTCACCGTCCCGTCGGAGCCGCTCGGGCCCTCACCCCACACCCGGCGTTCCCAGTCCCCTGCCCGACGCCCGGCCTGGACAAGGGTCGCCGCCGCCACCGGGATCGTCGCCGGTCTCCTCGCCGCGATCCTGCTCATCGCCGATGGGCCGTCGGAGGATGGCGGTGGGAAAGCCGACCGGGTCGCCACCGCACGCGCCGGCGATGAAGGCGAGACGGTGAACCGTGAGGAGACGCTGGCGCCGTCGCCGGCGCCAGCGGGTAACGACCCTGCCCTCGGCAGCTCCCTCAACCAGGAAGGCTTCGAGCTGATCCAGGCGGGACGGCATGAAGAAGCGGTCCCGCTCCTGGAAGAAGCGGTCCGCGCTTTCCCAGCGGGCACCGACGATTTGAACTACGCCTACGCCCTGTTCAACCTCGGCAACGCGTTGCGCCTCAGCGGGCGCCCGGAGGAGGCGATCCCGGTGCTCGAACGCCGGCTGGAGATCCCGAACCAGACCGACGTGGTCAGCCGCGAGCTGGCCGCTGCTCAAAGCGCAGCCGGCTGACCGCCCCACCTCAGCGCCCGGCGACGCGCAGCTCGAGCGCGTGGATCTGGCTTTGGCCGTAGGAGCCCGTCTGGACCGGCCCGGCGGCGCTGATCAGGTCGCCGGAGCCGGGGAGCGGATCGGGCCGCAGGCCCTTGCGGACGTCGATCGCGGTCAGGCCGGGAAGGGTGATCCCCTGGGGGTCGACGATGACGAAGTGCGCGTCGCCGTCGCCGTCGGGGTCGACCCTCTCCACGTAGGCGATCCGCCCCTCGGCGGTGCGACAGCTGGGCAGGCCGGGTGGGCAGCGCGCGGGAGTGACGGTCTCGGCATCACGGCCCTCCCGATCCTGGGGAGACGATCGCTCGATCAGGGGCGGCGAACCAGAGTCCGACGTGTCCTCGCCTCCACAGCCGGCGGCCATGGCGAGTACCGCCACCCCCGCCAGAGCGAAGGCCTTCCCTCTAGCCAAACTCGATGACGCTGCGGATCCCATCCTGAGCCTCCATCAGCTCGAAGCCCCGGTTGACCTCGTCGAGGGAGATGCGGTGCGAGATGAAGGGCGCAACGTCGATCTCGCCGGCCAGGCAGCGGTCGATCAGTCGCGGCACCTGATCGCGCCCCTTGACGCCGCCGAAGGAGGAGCCGGCGACGCGGCGGCCGGTGATCAGCAGGCGAGGGACCACGTCGAGCGTCTCCCCCTTGCCGGCGACCCCGGCGATCGTGCACAGCCCCCACCCCATGCGCGCGGCTTCGACCGCCTGGCGCATCACGGCAACGTGGCCGGTCGCCTCGAAGGTGTAGTCGGCGCCGAAGCCGCCGGTCATCTCGAGGACCTGCTCGACCGCGCCCTCGCCCCCTTCGAGCAAGTCCGTGGCGCCCTGGCCGCGAGCCAGCTCGAGCCGCTCCGGGGAGAGGTCGACGCAGGCGATGCGCTCGGCGCCCTGCAGCCGGCAGCCGGCGACCGCCCCCAGCCCGACCATCCCAGCGCCAAAGACGACGCAGGTGCTGCCGGGTTGCACCGCCGCCGTCTTGATCGCCGCGCCGAGGCCGGTCGAGAGGCCGCAAGCGAAGAGGCAGGCGTGCTCGAACGGTGCCTCCGGGTCGATCTTCGCCAGCGCGATCTCCGGCATCACCGTGTACTCGGCGAAGGTCGAGCAGCCCATGAAGTGGCGGATCCCGTCCCCCTCGCGGGAGATGCGAGTGCTGCCGTCGGGGAGGAAGCCCTTGTTCTGCTGCTCGCGGATCGCCAGGCAGAGGTTGGTCCGCGGGTCGAGGCAGTGGACGCACTCGCCGCACTGGGGAGAGAAGAGGGTGACGACGTGATCGCCGGGCGCGAGGGATGTAACGTCCGGCCCGACCCGCTCGATGACGCCGGCGCCCTCGTGGCCGAGCACCGTCGGCGCGTAGCCCGAGGGGTCGGCGCCGGAGGCGGTGTAGAGGTCGGTGTGGCAGACGCCGCAGGCAACAAGGCGGACCAGCGCCTCCCCGGCCTGCGGCTCGGCGAGCTCGACCTCCTGGACCGCGAGCGGCTCCCCGAACTCCTCGAGCACCGCCGCGCGCATCCTCATCGGGCCATCAACCGCTCTTGAAGCGGGCGGCCTCCTCGGAGCCGCCCGTGGCGTCGCCCTCGCTGTAGGAGTGAGCCCCGGCGCCGGCGAGGGTGCCGCCGTCGACGATCAGGTACTCCTCGCGGATCGGGCGCCCGTCGAGCCAGCACTCGAGGATCTCGCGCGCCCCGGCCGCGTAGCGGGCCTGGGCGGAGAGGCTGGTGCCGGAGGTGTGCGGGGTCATGCCGTGGTGGGGCATCGAGCGCCACGGGTGGTCCCTCGGCGCCGGCTGAGGAAACCAGACGTCGCCAGCATAGCCCGCCAGCTGGCCGCTCTCGCACGCCCGCGCAACCGCGTCGCGGTCGCAGATCTTGCCGCGGGCAGTGTTGATCAAGTACGAGCCCCGCTTCATCCTGGCCAGCATCTTCGCGTCGAACATGTTCTCGGTCTCGGGGTGCAGCGGCGCGTTGATCGTCACCACGTCGCACACCTCCACCATCGACTCGGCGTCGGGGTGGAAGGTGACACCCAGCTCCCGCTCTACCTCCTCCGGCAGGCGGTGCCGGTCGGTGTAGTGCAGGCCGACCTCGAACGGCTTCAGCCGCCGCAGGACGGCAGAGCCGATCCGGCCGGCGGCCACGGTGCCGACCTGCATCCCCTCCAGGTCATAGGAGCGCGAGACGCAGTCGGCGATGTTCCAGCCGCCGTCGACCACCACCTCATACGAGGGGATGTAGTTGCGGACCAGCGCCAGGATCATCATCACCACGTGCTCGGCGACGCTGATGCTGTTCGAGTAGGTCACCTCGGCGACCGTCAGGCCGTGCTCGATAGCCGCCTGCAGGTCGACGTGGTCCGAGCCGATCCCGGCCGTCAGCGCCAGTTTCAGCTTCGGCGCCTTGGCGATTCGCTCGGCCGTCAGGTAGGCGGGCCAGAAGGGCTGTGAGATGACGACCTCGGCCTCGGGCAGCTCGCGCTCGAAGACCGAGTCCGGGCCGTCCTTGTCGGAGGTGACGACCAGCCGGTGCCCGCGCCCCTCGAGGAACTCACGCAGCCCCAGCTCTCCGGAGACGCTGCCGACCAGCTGGCCGGGCTCGAAGCCGAGGGCCTCGGGCGTGGGCGCGCTCTGGCCGTCGGGATAGCTCTCGATCCTCGGCACCTCGTCGCGCGCGTAGGACGGCGGGTAGCCGTCGACCGGGTCGTCATAGAGCACGCAGAGAACGGTCGCCATGGCTAGACCACCTTCTCACCGATCAGGCTCTGGGCGCAATCGACGACGGTCTCCTCGACCGGGCGAGGAGACCAGCCGAGCAGCGTCCTGGCCTTCTCGCTCGACATCTCGACCCTCCTGCCGAGCTGGCCGACGATCGAGCGGATACTCGGGTCGAAGATCGCCATCCCGCGCACCAGCAGATCGGGGACGGCCCGCTTCGGCACCTTCGGGGCGTCCGCCCCGAGGCGGTCGCGCAGCACCGCGGCGACCTCCGACATCCACCAGAACTCGTTCACCGCGATGAAGCGCTCGCCACCGGCCTCGGCAACCGTCATCGCCCTGATCTGCATGTCGGCGACGTCGCGGACGTCGACGATGCTGTACCCGAGCCGCGGCGTCCCCGGCATCCCCTTCAGCAGCCGCTCGATCAGTTCGAGGGAGAAGGAGCGGTCGTCGCTCAGCACCGGGCCGAGGATCGCGCCGGGATTGACGACCGCCAGCTTCTCGAGCGCGCCTTGCTCCCGGGCGAAGTCCCAGGCGGCTCGCTCGGCGATCGTCTTCGAGCGCGTGTAGGGCGTCAGCTTGGGGTTGTCCGCGTCGGTCCAGGTCTCCTCGGTGAGCGGCTCGGACGCGCGGCTCGTGCTGCCGCCGACGGCGGCGACCGAGGACGTGACGACGACGCGCTCGACCCCGGCACCAAGCGCCGCGCGCAGCACCCGCAGCGTCCCTTCCCGCGCCGGCACGATCAGCTCGTCGGGGTCCTTCGGCTGCACCGGCGGAAACGGGGAAGCGACGTGCATGACGTAGTCACAGCCGTTCACGGCCTGCTCCCAGCCGTCGTCACTGGATAGATCCGCGGCCAGCACCGAGAGCTTGTCGCCGACGTCGACCTCGGGGGCGATCCTGGCTCGGACCTCCGCCTCGCGCGAGAGATCCCGCACGGTCGTGCGCACCCGGTAGCCGCGGCGCAACAGCTCGACCACACACCAGCCCCCGAGGTACCCCGAGCCGCCGGTGACGAGAACCGTACTCATCTGTGTCTGCGATCCGTCCAACTCAACCTCCCCGAAAGTGCACGATCTGAGACCCTACGCCCTCGTTCGCAGACGACGAGGCTGAGGGGAGATCATGCGCTGGTCCATTCGCATCCTGCTTACCGTCGCGGCCTGTCTGGCCGTACCCGCCGCGGCCCAGGCGGCCGCACCGTTCACCGCCGGATCCGGCGCTGGCCCGACTGTGGCCGTCGGCCCCGACGGGACCGGCCACGTCGTCTGGGTGACGACCGAAAGCGACGTCAAGATCGGCTACTGTCGGATCAGCCCGGGAGCGAGCGCCTGCAACCGCACCGAGCTGATCAGCTTCCCCGGCGCCACTGACGCCAACTCGGCTGGCAAGGCCAGGGTCTTCGCGCCCGTCGCCAACAAAGTCGTGATCGTCGCCAGCTGCTGGAACTGCGGCGCCGGCGGCGTCACGGACAGGAACTATCGCTGGCTCTCGACCGACAACGGGAGCAGCTTCCCAGCGCCTCTGGAAATCGGCAACGACTTCAGGACTGAGGGCTTCGGCACCTGGCTCGAGGACGTCGGCATCTTCGTCGCCGCCAGCAGCTCGCGGGCAAAGGCCGCATTCCCAGGGGGTGAAGGCGTCCAGTACGCGACCGGCGGGACCTTCGTCTTCGGGCCCGAGGTGGTTCGCCTGCCCGGAACCAACGAGCTGGTGGCGGCGACGAACGACCTCAACGTGGTCAAGTACGGCGTCTTCACCGGCGCACCGCTGACGACGCCGATGATCAATGACCCGACCAAATGGGAGGTCGACAAGACGCTCGGCGCCGCCGAGGGCGACAACCGCGACACCAGCCTCACCTCTGGCCCCAACGGCGTCACCATGACCTACCTGGAGACGCAGTCGAGCCCCGACAGGATCGGCCTGCGGCGCTACGACTCCGGGTCGAACACCTTCGGCGGTCCGGTCTACCTCGACGGCGACGACCCGATCGACGAGAACGGCCTGCAAGAGCCGGACAGCTTCCAGGACCCGGCGGGACGGATCCATCTCGCCTGGGTCTCGCTCCACGACGGCGGTCGCCTCCGCTACCGAGTCAGCGACGTTGCCGGCAACAACTTCACCGCCCCGGCCAACCTGGCGGCGTCCGAGGGCTTCCACGAGCCGGAGCTCGGCGCGGGCAGTGACGGCAAAGGCTTCGCGACCTGGACCCCAGGCTCCACCGGTGCGATCCGCGTCGTGCCACTCGACCCACAGCCAGAGCCGGCGAGCCCGGCCAAACCGGCCAAACCCGACAAAACGAAACCGAAAGTCACCGGATTCGGCATCGGCGACGACACCCTTCGCCCGGGACAGGGCACTAGCTTCACCTTCAATGCGAGTGAGGCCGGCCTTGCCGTCCTCACCTTCGAGAAGCAGTTCAGCGGGCTGAAAGGCAAACGCAAAGGCAAAAAAACGTGCCTGCCGCGCAACAAAAAACGCCTGCGCGCGCTGCGCAAAAAAGCCGACAGCGCGGCCGCCTACCGCAAACTGCTCAAAAAACTGCGCTGCCGCGCCTACAGACGGATCGGCGAGATCCGCCAGAAAGTAAAAGCCGGCCGCAACACCATCGTCTTCGACGGCCGCATCGCGGGACGCAAACTGACGCCCGGCCAGTACCGCGCGACGCTCGTGGTCACCGACGAGGCCGGCAACGTCTCACGCACCGAGACGGTGAACTTCAAAGTGATCGCGCCGAAAGCGAAAGCGAAAAAACCGCGCCGCTGAGCAGGAGCTTTCGCTCAGCAAACCACAGTCAGGTGGAACGCCCTGTTGGCGACCGAGCCGCCCTTGTCGTAGGTCTTCACCCTGACGGCTTTGGCGTTGCTCGCATGCCCGGTTGGCACCGCGAACCCAGGAGGCTCGCTACCGGGCGTTGAGGTGCCGGTTTCCCCAGGCACAGCGAGATAGGCACAGCCGGTCACGCTCTGGTTGAACTCAACAGTGAAGACGTTGGAGCTGGGGCCGCTGACGGTGGTGACTCCACTCCCGCGCGCGAGCACACCAGTGGCTCCTACGACCGCCCACAGGCCACTCCCCGCAGGGCCAGGCGGGCCCTGCGGGCCGGTCGGGCCCTGTTCACCCGGAGAGCCCGGTTCGCCCGGCGGTCCTGGTTCTCCTTGAAGACCCGGTTCGCCCGGGGGACCCTCAGTACCTGGTTCGCCTGGAGGGCCGGGTTCGCCCGGTAGACCCTGAGCGCCAGTCGGGCCCACTGCACCTGGCGGCCCCTGAGCGCCAGTCGGGCCCGCCTCACCCGGTGGACCCTGAGAACCGGTCGCTCCCGTCTCACCCGGTGGACCCTGGGCGCCAGTCGGGCCTTGGTCTCCCTGGATGCCCTGCGGGCCCTGGGCACCCGGCGCGCCGGCCTCACCCGTAACGCCCTGTGGGCCAGCGGGACCTTCCGGCCCAGTGAGGCCTACTGGACCGGTGGGCCCCGTCGAGCCGATCGGTCCGACAGGACCGGCGGGACCCTCCGGGCCGGGGTCGCCCCGGTCGCCCTTCTCTCCGGCGCGGCCCTTGACGATCTGGGGGTCCGGCGCGGTCACCACCTGGACAGCTTGCCCACCCTTCCCACAACGCCTCTTCGTCTGCGCGAAGCGAATGCTGCCCTTGCGAGGCCCTGCTGCCTTGATGCAAACGCTGAGCCTCGTCAGTTGCCGTTCCTGCGCCAAGGCAGGGCTCGCGAAGCTTGAGAGCGCGACGAAAGAAGTCAGGCACGCCAGGGCGAACACGGGCAGGCCAAAACGAAAATGGGCACACATCGGAGCGCTCATCGCTCCGAATATTCGAGGCTAAATCGGTTTGACCTTTTGATCTAAGCAACCATCGAGGCCGAAGCGCGCTGGCCGCTGCGGCGTGTGAACCGGTAATCGTCGAGGTCGAAGTGGGCGCTGTGCCAGGCGACCTCGAGCGTGGTCGCCGAACGGAACGGCGCGTCGCCGTGTGAGTCGAAGTAGTAGCTGTTCGCCGTCGAGCAGCTGTTGCGGAAGAAGACCTGGCGGTCGCGCCGGGACAGCATCGTCTCGAAGTAGCGCCGGTTCGCCTCACGGGTGACCTCAACCGAGGTCGAGTCGGTGCTGCGCGCGCGCTGCAGGCAGCGCACGATGTGCCGCGCCTGGTTCTCAATCAGGGTGAAGTAGCTGGCGCCGTTGTAACCGTAGGGCCCGAGAATCAGGAACAGATTGGGGAAGCCGGGCACGCTCACTCCCTCGTAGGCCTGGAACCGGTTCGCCTCCCACCACTCCGCGAGGTCGACCCCGTCGCTTCCCCGCACGGAGAACGCCGGCAGATTGCCCTTGTCGAACACCTGGAAGCCGGTGGCGAGGATCAGCACGTCGAACTCGTGCTCGGTGCCGTCCGCGGTGCGAACGCCGGTGGCGACGATCTCCTCGACCGGAGTCGTCTCCAGCTGGACGTTGGGACGGTTGAACGTGCGCAGGTACTCGTTCGAGAAGCTCGGGCGCTTGCAGCCGAGCCCGTAGCGCGGGGTCAGCTTCTCCCGCACCGCCGGATCGCGTACCTGGCGGCGCAGATGCCTGTGCCCGATGCGTTCCGCCGCCGTGGCGACAGGCACCACACCGTGGAAGTGCGCCGGCAGCGGGAAGTTGAGCTCGACGTAGGTCTGGCTCAGGGCGCGCGCCGCGGCCTGAGCGCCCGGGACGCGGCGGAGCAGCCCGCGCACGCGCGGCCCGATCCGACCATCGGGCTTGGGCAGGCACCAGATCGGCGTGCGCTGCAGCACGGTCAGCTTCTCGACCTCGGGTGCGATCGAAGGAATCACCTGGACGGCGGAGGCGCCGGTGCCGATGATCGCCACCCTGCGCCCACGCAGGTCCTGCTCGTGATCCCAACGCGCGGTGTGCATGACCGAGCCGGCAAAGGTCTCCAGACCGGGGATCTCGGGTGGCTTCGGCTGGGTGAAGACGCCGGTTGCGCCGACCAGGAATCGCGCCGTGACAACCGGCCCGTCGGTGGTCTCCAGGCGCCAGAGGTGGTGCTCGTCGTCGAAGCTAACCCCGGAGACTTTCGTGTTGAGACGAATCCGGGAGCGCAGGCCGTAGGCGTCGACGCAGTGCTCGGCGTAGGCCTTCAGCTCCTCACCGGGCGCGTAGACGCGCGACCAGTCGCTGCGCTGCTCGAAGGAGAACTGGTAGCTGAACGAGGGGATGTCGACACCGATACCGGGGTACGTGTTCCAGTGCCACGCCCCGCCAACACCGTCGCCCGCCTCGAGCACGACCCAGTCCCTGATCCCGGCCTGGTCGAGCTTGATCGCCGTGCCGATGCCAGAGAACCCGGCCCCGATCACCGCGACCTCGTGGTCCGGCTGGATGTCGTTGGGGACGGTCATGGCATGTGGACCTCGCGCAGTCTCCCTGTCTCGACCTCGTAGACGAGGCCCCTGACGCTACCGGTGCGAGGGACGAACGGGCTCGACCTGATCCGCTCGACGCCGTTGCACAAGGACTGCTCGAGGTCCGGAAACGTGTGGGCACCCCATCGCGGCCGCTCGCCCGTCTCGATCTCGAGCTCCGCTGCGAACTCCTCGTCGGTGAAGGTGAGCAGGCCACAGCCCGTGTGCTGGATCAGGGCGATCTCCCCCGTGCCCAGCTTCCGCTGTGAGATCGAGAGCGAGCGGATCGTGTCCTCGGTGACGACGCCGCCGGCGTTGCGGATCACGTGCGCGTCGCCGGCGCGCAACCCGAGCAGGCGATAGGGGTCGATGCGGGCGTCCATGCAGGTGACTACGGCCACCTTCCTGGCTGGCGCCGACGGCAGCCGGCCGTCGTCGAATCCCTTGGCATGGGCCTCCGCGTTGCCGAGCAGCTCGTCGATCTGGCTCATCGCTTCACCACCCTGCTGCACTTTCCCGGCCTATGGCCCGGGTAAATGCAGAACGGTTCATCGGGCCTCGGGCGTCATCAGCGCAACTGGAATCGCAAGACCGGCGGAGCGGCGCAGGGTGGCGATGCGACGGCCCGGCTGGACGGCGTCGCGAACCTCGCTGACGCGATCGCCCAGGCCGGCGACGGTGGAGTCCAGGTCCGGCGCGACGAAGGCGAGGCCCCAGAAGAAGGCGGGACGATCGGTGCCGCCGCCGCGCTCGATCGCCTCCTGCGGCTCCTGCACGACCTCGAGGATGACCGCGCCGAGGCGGAAGAACGCCTGCCGCGGAGCGCCCGCCGGCGTCGGCTCCTCGCGGATGCGACGCAGGTCGAGACCGGCCCCCTGAAGCGTCGAGACGGTGCGATCGAGATCAGGCGTGATCGCGACGACGTGGTCAAGCGCGGTGATGCCGTTGGGGTGCAAGGGAGGCTCGTCGGGCGGCGAGCGATCGGACCGGGCCGTCGACAACCCATCCAGCTCGGTGGTTCGAAGGTCGCGCAGCGACCAGCCGGTCAGTCCCCTGCCCGCAGCTGGGCCCGCAAGCCGAATCCGCACGTCCCCGACAACGCAGGTGTCGCCGTCGAGCTCGAACCCGATCGCCGTCCATGCGCTCGGCATGTCCGCAACCGCCAGCTCGTCGAGCGTCGGAGCCACGCGGGAAAGTTAGCCGGGGCTCGGGTGGGCTGCTCGGCTAACGCGCCGCGGCGCGGCGTTTCGCTCCTGCACGGGCCCGTGTGGGTCGTTTCGCAGCTGACCGTTTGCGAGAGCTCGACGGGGCCTTTCGTTGGGAGCTCGGAACCTCCTCGGCCACGACGGCGCGGGTCAGCGACTTGATCTGGCCCTCGAGGAACTTGGCCATCCGTTCCTCGTCGCGACGGATCCCCTTCGCGAGTTTTGCCGTCTCGCGGTCGCCGACTTTCTCGGCGAGGGTCTCGATCGCCAGGTAGGTGGCGATCTCCTCGTGCTCGTTGAAGTACTCGGTCTTGGCGTTCTTCAGCATCTTCTCCTGCTCGCCGCTGCCGCGGACCATGTGCATCGGTCCCTTTGCGGCAGCCATCGCCTTCCCAACCACGGTTTGGGTCAGCTGCCCACCCCCGCCGAGTTTCTTGATCCGGCGCTCGACACCCCTGGCATGGGCCTTCGTCTCTTTGAGATGGGCTTTCAGCCGCTTCTTATACGGCGTCTTGGTGGTCATCGCGATGTGCGCCTGGAGGCTGGTCTCCAGTTCCTTCTCCTTGCCGTAGGCCTCGCTCAGGTACTGGACCAGCTTCGCGTCCCGCTCGTTCAAATCCGCCATGGGCGCTCCCTTTCTCGTTCGCTCGGTCCCGCCTCGCCTTACCCCGCGGAGAGGGGCCGAAACGCTCGGCAACCGCGCCTCGCTGCGACCTCGCTCGCTTAGGGCGGCGCCGCGCCGGGTAGGCGACTCCCATGACCGGGAAAGCGGACTTCACAGAGCAAGAGTGGGAGACGGTCCTGGAGGGCCCGACGAGCGCCGGCCTGATCGTCTCGACGGCACAGCGCGGGGGCTCGTTCCGCGAGTCCTTCTCGCTGGCGAAGGCCTACACCGAGGCGCGAAGCGCCACCGGCGCCTCCGGCCTGATGGACGAGATCGCCCAGGCCAAGCCGAAGGTCGACCGGGCACGGCACGGCTCGGCCGAGGAGCTGAAGGAACACCATCTGGGCATCCTCCGGCAGGCGGTCGCGCTGCTCGAGGCGAAGGCGACATCCGAGGAGCTCGAGGAATACAGGCGCTTCACGCTCAGCCTCGCGGAGCGGGTCGCGAACGCCAAGGAGGAGGGCGACCAGCCGGTCAGCGACGCCGAGCGGGCCGTGATCGACGAGATCTCCGCGGTGCTCGGCGAGGGCCCCGAACAGCTCGGCGGCTGAGCCGCTCTACTCGACGACGTAGCGCGTCGGCACGAAGGTCTGCGTGTCGACCGGCGGCCGTACGTAGGCGCGCTCCTGACGAGGCGGCAGCTCGATCTTCTCCGCCGGCACCTGCTCGTAGGGAATTCGTTCGAGCAGGTGGCTGATCAGATTGAGGCGGGCGGTGCGCTTGTCGTCGGCCTCGACCACGAACCAGGGCGAGTCCTTGGTGTCGGTGTAGGCGAACATCTCGTCCTTGGCCTCGGCGTAATCGACCCAGCGCGCCCGCGCCTCGAGGTCCATCGGGCTCAGCTTCCACTGCTTGGCCGGGTCTTCGATCCGGGCCTTGAAGCGGCGCTCCTGCTCCTCGTCGGAGATCGAGAGCCAGTACTTGATCAGGATCAATCCCGAGCGCATCAGGATCCGCTCGAAGCTCGGGGTCGCGCGCATGAACTCCTGGTACTCGGCCTCGGTGCAGAAGCCCATGACCCGCTCGACGCCGGCGCGGTTGTACCAGCTGCGGTCGAAGAGGACCATCTCGCCGGCCGCCGGCAAATGCGCGACGTAGCGCTGGAAGTACCACTGGGTCTTCTCCCGCTCGGTCGGCGTGCCGAGGGCGACGGTCCGCACCACGCGCGGGTTCGTCTTCTCGGCGATCCGCTTGATCACCCCGCCCTTGCCGGCGGTGTCGCGGCCCTCGAAGAGGACGGCGACCCGCAGCCCGGCGTGGACCACCCATTCCTGCAGCCGCACCAGCTCTTCCTGCAGATGCGCAAGCTCCTTCTCGTACTCCTTCTTGGTCAGCACCTTGGGACTGTCGCCGGAGCTCGCCATCGCCTCTTCAGCCTAAGCCGTCAGGGCTTTTCGAGAAGCTCGTCGAGCGTCTTGCCGCTGAGCGCCGATCGCGGCTCTTCGGCGACCAGGTCCGAGCCCGGCCGGGCCTCGTCATCGCGCCGCTTGATCAGTAGCCACTGGGGCTTCTCGCCGGGCCGGGTGCGCTGCAGGGCGAAGCCGCCGTGCAGCTTCTCTCCGTGGAGGACGAAGACGGCGTGGCCGCGCTCAAGCGCCTCCGGCCAGGCGACGCGGCCGCCCTGCTCGTAGTGGCCGCGATCCCAGACGATCACCCCGCCCTCCCCGCTCTTCCCCTCGAAGTCGTTGTGGGCGATCGAGTGGTCGCCGACCTCCACCGCGAGGCGCTTGACGGCGGGATCCAGCGAAGGGCCCTTCGGAACCGCCCAGGAGCGCATCACCCCGCCGACCTCCAGACGCAGGTCGAAGTGACGGGCAGTGGCGGCGTGCTCCTGTACGACGAAGGCGCCGGCGCTGACGCCGCGGATCGCGAACTGCTCGTGGCCCTCGACCTTGACCTGCTCGACCGCCACCTCGGCTACCCGCGCAGCCCGCGGCCCCTCGCGCAGGAACTCCACCAGGCCCTCGACCGCCTGCTCGGGCCCCTCGGCGTGCACGAGCACGCTGCCGTCCTCCTGGTTTCGCACCCAGCCCATGACTCCGAGCCGGGGCGCCCGGCGCACGGTTGCGTCTCGGAACCCGACCGCCTGCACATCCCCGCGTACGACCGCGCGCACCGCCGTGGCGCCAGGTTCTGCCCGCTCAGTCGAAAGCAATGGCATCGAGCCCCGACCCTACCCGCGCCAGGGAGGCCCAGGCCTAGCTGTACAGACTGGACAAGAAGGAAAGGTCCTGTCTGCCATTCACGCTTCAAGATGTTTACGCGATTCGCCGATGCTCCCTGGTCGGCGGGTCTAGATCCCGCTTGTATCGCAGAAAATCGACAAGGGGGATCGGAAGATGAGTCGGACCACAGGGAAGCGCATGCTTACGGCGCTCGGCTGCGTAGCCGCGCTGACGGCCGCAGGCGCAGCCATCGCTTATTTCACGTCGAGCGGATCGGGCACCGGAACTGCCGCGGTTGGCTCGAGCTCGGCCGTGACGCTTCACGCCACGATCTCCTCCGATCTCTACCCCGGCTCCTCCTCGCCGGTATCGCTCACCGTCGACAACCCGTCTTCGGGCTCGCAGCGGGTGGGGACGGTCACGCTGGCGAGCATCTCCGTCGATGCCGGGCATTCGGCCTGCAGCACCGCGATCTCGGGCGGGAACCCGGACTTCACCATGGCCGCGATCAACGTGAACACAGTCTTCCCACCCGGGAACGGTCAGAGCGTGACGCCGGGCGGAACCCTGACGATGAACGAAACCGGGGTCAACCAGGACGCCTGCCAGGGCGCGGCGCTGACGCTGCACCTGACCAACGACTGATCCGCTCCCATGAAGGGTGGTGCCCGTAGAGAGCGACGAAGTCGCGGCGGCGGCGCGATTCCCGGAGCGCTGACGGCGGCGCTCGGCGTGGCCGTCTGCCTCGGTGCCGTCGCCTACGCGGCTGCGCCACGCGGAGCCGCCGGGCCCGGCGCCGAGCGCCGGCCGGCCCGCGCGCGACTCCCGATGCCGACGATCACACACCATCCCGACAAGCTGGCCACCTCGACCCGCGCCAGGTTCGGCTTCACCGTGCGCGGGCGCAACCGGCGTTTCCTGTGCCGCCTCGACCGGCGCGGGTGGCGAGCCTGCCGAGCGCCGATTGTCTTCGCGGGGCTCTCGCCCGGCGCTCACGCATTCGCCGTGCGAGCGGCGGACCGACGGCGGCGGCACGGGCGCGCGGCTCGGTTCCGCTGGACCCTGCTCGCGCCGAAGGGCTTCTCGATCGAGCCGCAGCTGGCCGGCCTCGGCCCGCTCTACCCCGGAGCGCCCCCGGAGCCGCTGCCGCTGACGATCTCCAACCCCAACCCGGTGCCGATCCACGTCACCAGCCTCAGGGTCGCGGCGACCGCCGATCCCCCGGGATGCGCCAGCGCCGCGAACCTCGAGCTGACCCCCTCCAGCGTGTCGAGCGCGGCACCGCTCAGAGTGCCCGCCAGGGGATCGGTGGGATTGCCGGCAGAGGGCGCCTCGGCGCCGGCGATCCAGCTGCGTGACCTGCCCGTCAACCAGGACGCCTGCCAGCGTGCCCAGTTCCCCCTCGCCTTCTCCGGGGAGGCAAGGGGATGAAGTCGGTACGGACCGGAATCGCCGGCGCCGTCCTGGTCCTGATCCTGGTCGGGATGCTTTCCAGCGCGGCCTTCGCCTACTTCTCGACCAAAGGCGCGGGGAACGCATCCGCGGGCGTCTCGAAACTGTCCACGCTCACGACCCTCACCGCGACACCCGCTGTCGGCGGCACGGTGGCGCTGAGCTGGACCGCGGTGGTCCCCCCCGGACCGGGCACTGTCACCTATGCCGTCTCGCGCGGTGGGGGCGCCCCCGGCGGCACCTGCCCCAACTCCTCCGCCCGGACCCCCGTCACCAGCTGCACCGACAGCGGCCTCGATGTCGGCACCTACAGCTATGTCGTCACGGCGTACTGGCGTTCTTGGAGCGCCAGCAGCTCCACCGCCACGGCGAAAATCACGGTCGGGCAGGCAACGCACCTGGACCTCAAAGCCGCCTCCACGATCCCGACGGCTGGAGCCGCGAACAACCTGACGATCACCGCCCAGGACGCGAACGACAACACCGTCACGACCTACACCGGCTCCCGCAGCCTCACCTTCTCGGGCGCCTCGGCGAGCCCCAGCGGGTCGAGCCCCACCGTGAGCAACAGCTCCGGAACGGCGATCGCCTTCGGCTCGGCGACCACGATCAGCTTCAGCTTGGGCGTCGCCAAAGTCTCCTCCTCCAAAAACGGGGTGATGAGGCTCTACCGGAGCGGGGCGACGAGCGTCAAAGTCAGCGACGGCTCGATCTCCAGCTCTCCGGACCTCTCCCTCACCGTCTCGCTCGAGGCGACCTCGAAAATCTCGCTCGTCGCTGCCTCGACGACACCCACAGCCGGAGTCGCGAACGACCTGACGATCACGGTTTCCGACACCTACGGCAACCCGCTGCCGACGTATACGGGACCGCGCAACCTGACCTTTACCGGCGCCTCGCCCAGCGCCTGGGGCAATACGCCCACGGTCAGTAACAGCTCCGGGGTCGACGTGCCGCTCGGCTCGGCGACCGCGATCAGCTTCGACGCTGGGGTGGCAAAAGTCGCCGGCGCCGCCAACGGCGTGCTGAAGCTCTACAAAAGCGGGGCCACCACCCTCAAAGTGAGCGACGGCTCGCTCAGCGCAACGGCCTCGGTCACCGTCGCCGCCGCAGCGGCGTCGAGCCTCACGCTTGCCGCCGCCTCGACGACGCCCACGGCAGGAGCCTCCAACAGCCTGACCACCACCGCGTTCGATCCTTTCGGCAACACGGCGACTTCCTACTCCGGCTCCCGCAACCTCACCTTCTCGGGCTCCTCGGCGAGCCCCAACGGAACCCTGCCGACCGTGACCAGCAGCGCCGGCACGGCCGTTGCCTTCGGTGCGGTAACCCCGATCAGCTTCAGCTCGGGCGTCGCCAAAGTCTCTTCGTCGAAAAACGGGGTGATGAAACTCAATCGGGCAGGTGCGGCTAGCGTCGCGGTCAGCGACGGCACCATCTCCTCCGCCCCTCTATCGATCACCGTCAACCCGGGATCACCAACCCGGCTGGCCTTCTCCGGCGTCGAAATCAGCGGTGGCGTGCTCAGCTCGATCTGCGCCTTCTCCTGCTCGGTGACGGGGCTGGGCAACAGCGGCACGATCATGGCGAAAATCAGCGTCACCGACAGCCTCGCCAACACCGTCAACGCGCTGGGCACTGGCAATAGCGTCAAAGTCACCTCGACCGGCGGCGTGATCGTCGGCAGCCCGATGACGATCAACAGCTCCGGTCCCGCCGAATCCGCGACCCAGTTCACCTTCACCGCCAAATCGACCGGGAGCTACACCGAGACGCTCACCGCCGCGTCAGCCGGCGGCAGCAGCTACACCAGCGCGACGCTGACAGCGAGCCGGTAGCTCGCTGGGCACTCCCGACCGTCGGGCCTACTGATCTGGTCCTAGCTGTGCGAGCGGTTCGTCGTCCCCGGGGTTGTGCGGCGGCACCCAGCTTGGGCAGGTATGCCGCGGGGGAAAGGCCGGGGCTTCGTCGCAGAGGACGAAGGTGCCGGTCGTGATCCATTCCTCGACGCAATAGGCCTCTTCGGTTGCGCCCTGAGTCGGGTAATAGCATTCGTGGTAGTAGTCCCCCGCAACCGACTTTTCGCAGTGGAAGTACTGCCTCAGGCCTGCGCACTCGGCCGAGCCCGGCAGATGGCGTTCGGTGACGAGCATGTAGTCGGTCACTTTCACCGTGTACAGGGGCCCCATGAAGTCGTTCAGGTACACCTTGGCCGAGCAGTGGTCCAGTGAGCCGAAGGTGCGCTGCGTCGCTTCCCCGGCCCAGCGAGCGCCGCCCTCGGTCTTGACGGTGGTTCCGACCATCTCGGGCGCCGAGACGCCGTCGAATGGGACGCCGTACCCGCTCATGGTCGTCTTCCACCTGAAGTCGGTTCCCTCGGCTTCGAATTTGCCATAGCTGAGGCGGCTGGAGCGATTGCGTATGTGAAAGCGGCATTCGGAGCTGTTCGGCGGGTTGCCGATGCTGGGATCGATGAAGAGGCTGACCCCGCGAAAGCGCCGGGGCAGCGGCGAAAGGCGCGGTGTCAGGCCATCGGCGAGCCAGCCCCCGCTCTGCTTGAGCCGGCGGGCGTCGAGGCGCAGGACCGAGCCGTCGAGACGCGGGTTGCTCAGCTCCAAGGCGACCGAGGCGCCGCGGCCCGAGCGCGCCACCACGTCCAGGGCGGCGTTGGGCGAGGAGTCGGAGAACAGGTTGCGCCACCAGCGTCCGAAGAAGGACGGCGAGCCGACGTTGTAGCTGAGGTCGACCGGGTGATCGGAGAAGGCGACTACGTGGTCGCGAACCCCCCTCAGGGTCAGCTCGTATCCACCTTTCCTGCCCCGATCGAGGCGACCCGACTTCGCTCCGGTGACGAAGAGGAGGTCCACCCCGACCCGTTTGCGCGGAGCGGATTCGGGTCGCCCACCGCCGCGGGGGCGGGTATCGAAGAAGAGGCTGGCCGATCCGAAGCGGCGCGGCGGAGTTGGATCGACGCGGTGGGCGTAGTGGTCGAGATCGCTGCCGTGAGTAGCCGATACAGCGGCAAGCCGCAGAGTCCCGCCTTTCAGGCGCGGGTGGCTGACCGTGAGGACCAGCGCGTCCCGGCGGTTGTCGGAGTCGCGTAGGTCGAGAGCCACCGACGGAGGCATCGGGTTCGCTCGCCGCCAGAACGCTCCAAAGAAGCGACGGGTCGCCATGCTGAACGCGTCGCGGCGCGGCCGGTCCGAGAAGCCGACGACCCGGCGCGGCAGCCCGGACAGGGTGAGCGAGTAGCGGCCCTCCCCCTTCGGCACCAACCTGCCCCCCTCGGCCTGCACCGCGAAGAGCACGTCCGCGCTGGACGAAGCGCGCCCGCCGTCGGCCGCTGCGGGAGCTTGAGCAGCAAGAAAGCCCACCGCAAAGGAGACGATTGCAGCCAGCGACAGGGGGCCGACGACGGCCCGCCACCAGCGCGAATTGCCAACCGAGACCTCGATGGCCGCGCAGGCTATCCGCGGGATTGGACGCTCTTGGCCCGCGGTCTCATCAACGCCGGTAACCCACGGCCATCAGCCCACCGTTGCTGGAGAGCTGGCCGACTTCCCTGCGCAACGCGTTGGGGTCGAAGCCGCTTCGCACCGTGAGGCGCTCGGGCAGGGCGTAGAGGGTGAAGATGAAGGTCTCGCTCGAGCCTTTCGGCGGGCAGACCGTGTAGCCGACCTTGCCGAAGCTGTTGCGGCCCATGACGGCGCCCTTTGGGAGTCGACCTGCCGGTATGCCTGTCAGGTCTGGGTCGATGCCCGCAACGGTCCAGCTGTAGGAAAGTTCGCCTTCGACCGGCCTCAAGCCCATCGCGAAGAGCGCCAGCTCAGCGGTGCCCGGAGGCACTCCCTGCCAGGCGAGCTCGGGCCAGAGGCCCTCGCCGTCGCAGGTGTTGGCGGCGGCGAGCATGGGCGGGCCGCCGGTGGGCGCGGGCTGAAGCGTCGGGCTTTCGAGGCGCATGCTCTGCGTCGTCGCTTCGGCGCGCTGCCTGGGGGTGATCCCTTTTTCCCGTTCGCCTGAGGGAACCGCGATTTCCGGACTGGGCTTGCCCTGGCTGGGCTTGCCCTGGCTCTCCGAGGCTTGCTTGTCCTGGCTCGAAGAGGTTCGCGACCCCGGGCCCGAGACTGGGTTCGGGCCCGGGGTCGCGGGATCGCCGGCAGAGGGGGCTGTCTCTGCCTGCTTGCCCTGCGAGGTCGGCGCGCTCGCCGTCTGGTCGTCGGAGGAGCTGTCTCCGCAGCCGGACAGGGCGAGCGTCGCCGCGGCGGCGAGCGCCAGGATGGCCCTGGCGCTCGCCTGCCGGAACTTGGAGCTCAGGACACGCTCAGCGCTGCTTCCCGGTTCCATCCGAATCCTTCGGAGGGGAAGAACCCTTTCCATTCGACCGGTTCACCGAACGCTTCCAGGGTCGTGCCCGTCGCTTTGAAGCTCGACGTGCTGAACGTCGCGCTTTCGGTCGCGTTGCTGACCAGGCCGCCGGCGGAGCCGGTGACGTTGACCCACCACCCCCACACCGGGCAGAACCAGCCGCCGTAGAGGATCCAGACGTCAACGCCTTTGACCGTCAGGTAGTTGCTGCTGCTGACAGTGCTCAGTTTGGCGGGCCAGGGGAACGATTCGGCTTCGATCGCCTCAACCGTGCAGGTCGTGTTCGTGTAGCAGTTGAACAGAGGCAGGTCGGTGACGTTTCCTTCGCCCGTCCCCCCGGTGTTCCAGATCGAGACCTGGTAGAGGAAGTTGTCGCAGGTGGTCGTCATCCCCCACATGCTGAGGCCGCTTTTTTCAGCCCCACCGAGGAGCGTTTCCGTGCCTTTCAGTTCTGTCCCGCCGAACCTCCAGGCAGGAGCCGCGCTCGCGCCGGCCGCTAAGACGGCGCAGAGCGCCACGGCCACGAGCAGGCCCGCCAGGAAGGCCCTTGCTCTCTTCGTATTCATGATCTCTCTCCTTGCAGTGCTTTTCGCATCGCAGACTGGGTCGGCGCGCTCTGATCTCTCCTTGCCGTCCCCCGCTAGTCGACCGCGGTCCGACCGAGGTCGATTCAGTTTGAGCACGGTTCGCTACTTAAGAACGCCCGCGATCTTCTACCGCACCGGTCAGACAAGAGCAAGTAATCGCGGTCTACGTCGTCTATCTCGGCCGACCAGCGCTTGAGAAGGCGGATGACTGGATTCGAACCGGCGACCGCCTGGACCACGTTTAGGCGAACGTTTGTTCAAAGAAGCCCGCAAATCGCATCAGTAAGGGCTTGCTGGAAATGCGCAGACGCAGACAAGAATCTCGATGTGCGCCAATATACAAAAGTATATCGGTATTCAGGCAGTAATCGTAACGACTGTCTAATTGAGACATTCGCCTCGCGACACCGCGCGATTGGCTCGCCTGTATCGATCGGACGCTCACTCGTGCACCCGGCCGGCGTCGGCGAAGACGCGCTTGATCGAGGCCTGCAACTGGCGGGAGAGTGCCTCTTGATCGAGTTGCGCCTTGGGCACGAGCGTTGGAGGGTTGGGAGCGATCACAGTTGGGGGGACAGAGCCCCCCATGGAAACCGAGCCTGATGAGTCACCGTAGGCGAGATGCTGTGCATCGAGGACGGCGACCGTAACGGCGACCCGGCCAACCTCAGAGCGGGTATCGATCCGGTCCCAGATCAGCTGCGCTGAGCGACCCGCCTCGATCAGAAAGAAGCCGAGGCGGATCGGGTCGATCTGCATCCCGCCGAGCATCCCCTCCGCGGCGACCGAAGCAGAGATGGAGATACCCCCATCCGCATCCACCTTGGCATCGGGACCCAGTTGCTGTGGTCCCGGGCCCAGCCTCACACCACCTGCTGAAACCTCGGCAGAAATCCCGACGCTTTGGGGAATCGCGCCTCCACTGCGCAGCGCGGCAATCAGGTCATCAGCGAGATCCCCATCATCAAGTGCCATCGCATCGAGCAGCGTCGTCTGGCGCAGCGGCGCGAAGGCGATCCGGACGCACGCCGGATCGCTCCAGCCCGAACGGTCATCAGCGGTAGCGAGCGCCATGGCACGCTCCTGTGCGGCCGGGCCGTCCTCGGTGATCCCCACCCGCTGGCGGGCAAGGGCTTCAGTGACCTTGGCGCCAACATCGCCAGCATCAGCGAACCTGCCGTAAAAGACGCCTTCTCCCCAGTTACCACGGATCCGCTCGAGGAACTCACGCTGGCGGGGCTCCAACTCAGTTTCCTGGACGAGGACGAGGATCGGCTTGCCGAGCCGCGTCGCCTCGTTGTACTCGTCCTCGGTCGGGGAAGTGGCGCCGACGCTGGTCTCGCCGTAGCGGGTTCCGAGCAAGAGCAGGTAAAACTCGGCGGCACCGACTTGGTCCAGAAGGGCCCGCTGGGAGGAGGCGGGGGCTGCACTCAGCTCCTCGGATCGAACCGGGTACATGCCGCTCGCCGCGACCGCGGTCGCGGCAGCCTCACGAACCGCCTCGAAGCCGCCGATTGCGCTGCTGATGAAGACCGCGTCGACTGCCATTTAGGCGGCCCTCCTAACCTGGCTCGGGCGATACTCGGCGAACGCTTCGACTACCTTGATCGCGTTCTGCAGAGCGGCGCGAGCGCCGTCGCCCGAGCGGTACTGGCTGAGAATTGCCTGCAGATCCTCGGGAGCCTCGCCGGGGTCGCGAGGCGGCCCGGCTGGCCAGCTCCCGTAGGCGACGCTAACCGCCCCGGCGGCCACCATTAGCCCCCAGCCTTCGCCGAGGCGATCGCCGCGCTCCATCAGCGTCCCGACGGCGGCCGCGGCGATTCTGATCGCCTGAGAAAGGTCGCGGGCGCGATGGGTAAGCCCTTCGCTGCGAACCAGGAGGACGCCGGGGCCCGACTCGACGCTGACACCGGCTCGTTGGCTGATGAACTGCGCCTGGAGCTCGAAGATCACTTCCCCTCCTTCTGATAAAGCGGCGTCGGCCAGCCCAGACGCTGAGAAAGCCCGAGCATCACCGCCTCGCCGCCGTTGTCGGAATCAAACCCATTGCCAATCACACGCCGGGTCTGGTGAACGCACGGGGAACCATCGGCCTCACGCAGGGTCCAGGTGCAGAGGCGATAGTTGGTGCGGGGGGTGCTTACATGGCCCGAGCTGACCGCTAGTACGCGAATGCTCGCTATCGGCAATGCGAAAGCGTCGAGTAGCTGATCAACAGCCGGCGGCGCAAAGAAGAGTAGGGCCTCAGGGGCGAGGGCGAGGACGAACGGGTGCTCGTCGCGATAGGCGATGCCGGCCGGCGCGTCAACCGGGAGAAAGGCGCGCAGACCTGCCTTCAATGGATGATAGGAGTCGGTTGGCAGCCCCTGTTCCTGACTTTCCTCGTACCAGCGCTCCGCGAGTCGATCTGCAAGGTCCATCTAACGCTCCTTACGCACGCCCTTGAAGGGCTTGCCGTCGGCCTTCTGGTCGATGAAGCGACCAGAAGTGGTGTCGCGTTTGGTCCAGTGGCCGTTGGGATTGAGCGTCTGAGACCGTTGTCTTACCGCTCCGCGACGCCCCGCCCCCCTGGGGGGATTCTTTGCCATTTCTCTTCCTCCTAATAGTTGTCCCTGATCCACTGACTGGATCGCTGATCGAAGCCGCTCCAAGCTGCTTCCGTGCCCGTCACGTCGACGACGAGGAGCTCGTCACCCTCATCGATGTGCCGGATGAGGCGATCGCGAACTTGGATTGCGCTCTCCTCGATGCGAAGAAGCCAGGTCGAATCCAGGTAGTGCCACCACAGAGGCACGGCTTTCAGGGCGTCGTAGAGGGCGGGGTAGTTCTGGCCCGGTCTATTGAGGTCGTACGCGACGAGGACCGTGCGCACTCAAGCCCCTTTGTTCGATCGTCTCTTGAGCATATGATCGACTTTGTTTAGGAATCAGCGGTTACTCGCTTGACAGGTCGGTTTACACTTATATAAACCAGTCTAGCAGGTCAGCCAACGCCCCGAATCCGCTATCAATGTTTAGTCAGATATAAACCGATGTTCGATGTTCTCCTCGAGGGCGGCAGCCGAAGATTGGTCTGGGGAGCTGACTCCTCTGGCCGATTCAGAGCACGCGAATACTTCGATGACCTCAAAGACCCCGACCGAGCCAAGTTCGAGGCGTCATTTCGGATGCTTGCCGAGACGGGTCACATCAAGAGCAAAGAGAGGTTCGTCAAAGAGCCAGGCGGCATCTGGTGTTTCAAGCAGCACGGCATGCGAATTGCCTGCCTCTTTGACGAAAGGGACGTTGTTCTGATCCACGGCTTCGGAAAGAAGGCAACCAAGAGCAAGCGCAGTCGCCGCGAGCTGGAAACGGCAGCAAAGCTGAAGGACCACTACCTAGAGAAGAAATGAAGGGGGTGTGCAGATGAAGAAGAACCGGAAGGACAAGGAGCGCGATTACGAGCGCTTGGTCGAGGAGGAGTCCTTGATCCTTGAGGCAACTGAGTTGATCGAGGAGCTCCTTGAGCTGACCGACTTGAACCGCAAGGAACTCGCCGAGAGGCTCGGACGATCAAAGGGATTCGTTACTCAGATCCTGGCTGGCGATCGCAACATGACCCTACGAACCCTGGCTGATCTCGCCTTCGCGCTTGAACATCGCGTCAAGGTCGCGGCGTTGCCACTAATTGAGAGCGGCAACGGAGGAGAAGCCATGACCAGCCACAGCCAGTCCATGACTCGCGTCTATGCGGGCGCGGGTGAGTTCATTGCCCATGCAAGGGATAAGCAGGTAAGCGATAGTCCTCGGCGGCAGCCTGCCGCCGAGGCAGCTGCCTCTACTTTTTGGGCAAACCGGGTATCAACGACGGTCTACTCCAACGCCCGCCGCGGAGACGAGAGACCCGATCTTCTGCTTTTGGGGACCTATGAACCGCTACAGGCAAGCAATGAACAGGAAAAAGCCGCGCGCTAAGTCATGACCCACCTAAACAGCAAGAACGCAGCTGCTCCTGTCGACTACGCGTCGATCGCTCGGATCGCTAGTGCGGTCGAACTGCGAGATATCGCGCTGCGCTCGTCAAGCGCAAGCTTGAATGTTCTGGCTTCGCAAATCCCGGAGGACTGGTCAGATCACGCTTTTGTCGGGTTCGATACGACAGTCGGTGAGCGTCGTCCCGACAGCCAAGACTTCACCATTGACTCGGCTTTCGTCGCGGTTTTCAAGGCGGGCTGGGATTCCGAGACGCACGAGTTGCCAGCGCGCGACCCCGGCGACCCTCCGGAGATTGAGATTCACGCAAGCTTTGAGCTGACGTACACCGTGAGCTCGGATGTCGGGCTTCAAGATCAGGACCTGGACAATTTTGCCGTCGCCAATGGCACCCTCCATGCTTGGCCTTATTGGCGCGAGTTCGCGGACACCATCACGCGACGAATGCATGTGCCCGGCCTGGTAGTCGGCGTATTCAAGCTTCCGTCAAGGCATGACCCGGGGGGCCGTGGGGAGACGCCCACGTCGTCAGACGACGCCCCGGTCGAGGACTCCCCTAGGCAGGACCCGCCGAAACCAGGGCAGTAGAGCCAAAGGCGACTCACATCGCGGTGCGTAGTCAGCTGCGCGACCGTGAGCCACAGCCCTGGTAAAGGACCTACAGCCCGCCCTGCCGCGGTAATCCAGGATGCACTTGCGGCCGACTGTCTTGGGCCAATGCCGCAATATCCATCGCCAAGCAGGCAGTTACTGCCTGACGGGGGCGGATTTGGCTCCAGTTCAGGCGACCACCACAACCCCATCCGCCCATTTCCAGAAACTTCAAGGAGGGTGGACGACCGGACTCGAACCGGCGACCGCCTGGACCACAACCAGGAGCTCTACCAACTGAGCTACGTCCACCGCGCTCCCTCAATCTAGCGGTAGCTTTGGGGACGATGCGGCGGAGATCTGGGATCGCGGCGTTTCGTGCGACGGCGGGAGGCGCCCAGGCTCGAGGCGCGGTTGCCATCGGGGCCTTGGCTGTCGGTGCCGCGGCCGTGGGTGGCTTTGCGATCGGGCGGCTCGCCGTCGGGCGGCTCGCAGTTGGCCGGGCGTCGATCTGCAAGCTGAGGGTCGACGAGCTGGAGATTGGTCGCTTGCACGTTCGCGAACGCTCCGGCGAAGGGACGTAGCCGACATTGACCACACCAGGGTGGGGTAAAAGTCGGCTACACGTTCTGGCAGCGCTCTGCGTCGGGCTCGCGATCCCCGCTGTCACCGCCCACCCGGCGTCCGCTGCCCTCGGGCCCTACCCGGACCTCGGCACCTGCCCGGTCTTCCCGGCGCCGCCCGCCTCGCTTTCCCCCACCACGGCCTCGCTCCCGAACCAAGCCGCCTGGAACCAGGACATCTCCCGGGCCCCGGTCGCCCGCAACTCGACCGCCGTCATCGCCTACATCAACGCCAACGGCGGTGACCACCTCCACCCCGACTTCGGCTCGCCGCGCGCCTACGGCTTCCCCTACGCGGTGGTCGGCGCCAAGCAGCGCAAGCTCCCCGTCCGCTACACCGCCTACGGCAGCGAGAGCGACCGCGGACCGTTCCCCGTCCCGACCGGCGCCCCGGTCGAGGGCGGCCAGGGCAGCGAGGGCGACCGCCACGTGCTCGTCGTCGACCGCTCGCGCTGCGTCCTCTACGAGCTCTACCGCGCTTTCTTCTCCCGCAGCGGCGGCGCCCACTGGAACGCCGACTCCGGGGTCAGCTGGGACCTGCGCTCAAGCGAGCTGCGGCCCGACTCGTGGACCTCGGCCGACGCGGCCGGGCTGCCGATCTTCCCCGGCCTGGTCCGCTACGACGAGGTCGCGGCCGGACGCATCGAGCACGCGATCCGGGTCACCTTCGAGAGCACCCGAGATGCCTGGGTCCACCCCGCCTCCCACTGCGCCGGCGACACCGCCAGCCCGAACGCGCCGGCGATGGGAACGCGCCTGCGGCTCAAGGCCGGCTACGGCCTCAGCGGCTTCAGCGGCGGCGCCAAGGCGATCGCCGAAGCGCTGAAGCGCTACGGGATGATCGTCGCCGACAACGGCTCCAACTGGTTCTTCAGCGGCAGCAGCGACCGGCGCTGGGATGACGAGAACCTGAACCAGCTGAAGCGGATCCCCGGCAGCGCCTTCGAGGTCGTGCGCAGCGCCGCCCGCGCGCACGTCTGCTGAGTCAGCCCTCGCCGACCACGACGCGGCTGAAGCGGGCCTGGAGGCGGGACTCGAGTTCGGCGCTCGCCTCCGCCGCCGCCGCGGCCTCCTCCGGCCCGGCGAGGACCAGGATCACGTCGGTGGCCGGGAAGCTCTGCAGCTGGTCCTCGACCGCCTGCACGACGTCCTCGTCACCGACCCGCGCCTCCGCCGCGACGCCGGCCTTGGCCAGCGCCGCGACCGTGGTCACCAGGCGCTGCTGGGCGCGGTGGCGGGACGGCTCGACGTCGGAGGCCCAACGATCGAGGAAGCCGATCTGGGTCGGGGCGAGGACGAGCAGCTCCGCCCCCTCGCCGCCGTGCACGCCATCGACCCGCGCCGCGCGGGAGATCGCGGCGATCGCCGCCGGGTCCTCCACCGCGCAGGTGGCGACCACGAGGACGTGGCGCTCTAGGTCGTCGGCGGGCGCCGGGCGGATCGGCCCGCGCGGCTTCTGTCGCGCCGCCACGACCAGGATCGCCAGAGCAGCGAGTGCTCCAACCGCTGCTCCGACCGCGGCACCGCCGAGCATGAACCCAGCGACGATCGGGACGGCGATCCCGGCGACGATCAGTGGCAGCTTCCAGGCATCCATCGCCCTTAGGCTGCCACGACCGTCCCGGGCCGTCCAGGCACGACCGTGCGCTCGCGCCGTCTTAGGCGCGTCTCGTCCCCGCGCCTCCTCCGAGGCGAGGGATGAGCAATAGCGCCAAGCCGACCAGGATCACGATGATCCCGAGTGCGTAATGCACCAAGATCGCTAGGGCAATGCCGATGATTATGAGCAGTATCGCTAGTGACATGGCGCCGACTTACCCGCGCCCACGGGCGCGCAAACCTGTGAACGCCTTGGCTGCAACCTCGTGGTCGACCACCGGCTCCGGGTAGTCGAGGCCGCGGCGCAGCTCCGGGTCCAGCCGCCACGGCTCGTGCACCGCCCCGCCGGCGACCCCGGCCAGCTCGGGCACGTGGCGGCGCGCGTACTCGCCCTCGGGGTCGAAGCGGTACGCCTGGCGGACCGGGTTCAGCACCCGGTTCGGCCGCGTGTCGTTGCCGGTGCCGGCGACCCACTGCCAGTTGCCGACGTTGTTGGCGAGGTCGGCGTCGACCAGCAGGTCGGCGAAGTGGGCGGCGCCAAGCCGCCAGTCGAGGTAGAGGGTCTTGGTGAGGAAGGAGGCGACGATCATCCGCGCGCGGTTGTGCATGTAGCCCTCGCGGGCGAGCTGGCGCATCCCGGCGTCGACGATCGGGTAGCCGGTTAGGCCACGACGCCAGGCATCGGCAAGGCGCTTGCTGCGTCGCCAGCGGTCGCCGCGCGAGCGGTAGTCGGCACTGGGCAGGTCGGGACGGGCGGCCATCACCTGGTGGTGGAAGTCGCGCCAGCAGAGCTGGCGGGCGAAGGCCTCGGCTCCGGGCCTGCCTTCGATGCGCTCCAGGACCGCCGCCGGCGAGAGGCAGCCGAAGTGCAGGTCGGCACTGAGATGGGAGGTGGCATCGGCCGCGAGGTCGTCGCGGCCGGCCTCATAGCCGGAAAGCCCGCCGCGCAGCCAACGCTCGAGTCGGCCCCGCGCCGCCTCCTCACCCCCGCGCGGCAGCCGCGGCGAGGGCTCGCCGTCGCTCAGCTCGCGAGCCGGAGGGATCCGCCCCACGCGAACGCCGGCCGGCAGCGCCAGCCGGCGCGGCGCCCGCTCCTGCTTGGGGCGCGGCTGCTCGCGCCACGCCCGCCAGTACGGGGTGAAGACGCGGTAGTGGTCGCCGCCGGTGGGAACGACCTCGCCCGGCTCGACTACGGTGATCCCAGGATGGGCGCAGAGCTCGATCCCCTCCTCCGCGCAACCCTCCTCCAGCCGCCGCTGCCGGCCGCGCGCGTAAGCGCTGACGTCGTCGCTGAGGTGGATCGACCCTGCCCCGGTCTCGCGCGCCAGCCGCAGCGCCTCCCCGACCGGGTCGCCGCGGCGGACGACCAGCCGCCCGCTCCGCGGCCGCAGTGAGCCGTCCAGGTCGCGCAGGCAGTCGAGCAGGAATGCGACCCGGTTCGGCGAGCCCCCCCGACGCCGCAGCAGCTCGTCGTCGAGCACGAAGAGCGGCACGACCCGGTCCGCCGTGCGCGCCGCCGCCGCCAGCGCCGGCTGGTCGCGCAGGCGCAGGTCGCGCGTGAAGAGGACGAGCGCGGTGCTCACTCCTCGCGAGCCTCTTCGGCGAGCGCCAACCGTAGCGCGTCGTCGAACGACTCCGGCTCGACCCCGAAGGGCTCGGCCGCGCTGGGGTCGGTGACGACGGTGGGCGTCCTCAGCCCGTCGACGAGGGGACGGGCGACACTGGTGTCGACGGGCGTGACCAGGCCGAGCCAAAGCGATGAAAGCCGGGGCGTAAGCAGCGGCACCCGCAGCTTCAGGCGCGGGTGCTTGCCCATCGCCAGCGCCATGCGATCGAGCATCTCCTCGTAGGTGAGCACGTCCGGCCCGCCAATCTGCACTTCCCGGCCCTCGGACTCAGGCGCCCCGGGGGCGCGGCGCAGGTACTCAACCGCCGCATCAATGCCGATCGGCTGGGTCGTCGTGCGCAACCAGGCCGGCGCGACCATCGCCGGCAGACGGGCGACCAGGTAACGCAGCGTCCGGTAGGACTCGCTACCGGCACCGACGACCATCGCCGCCCGGAAATAAGTGAGCGGTGGGCCCTGGGCGGCCAAGGTCAGCGCCGTCTGGTGGCGACTGCGCAGATGCTCGGAGGTCGAGGGGTCCCCCAGCCCGCCGAGATAGACGACGCGGCCGACGCCCTCCTCCTTCGCCATGCGGGCGAAGTTGAGCGCGCCCTGATGCTCGCGCCGGGAGTACCCGGCCCCGCCGCCCATCGCGTGCACCAGGTAATAGGCGATGTCGATGCCGCGACCGGCACCTGCCAGGCTGGCGGCGACGGTGACGTCGCCCTCGTGCAGCTCAAGGCCGCGCGCCTCGAGCGCGGCGGCGCGACCGCGGTTGCGCACCAGGCACCGGACCTGCGCACCTGAATCCGCCAGCGACGTCGCGAGCCGTCCGCCGACGAACCCGGTGGCTCCAGCGATTAGGGCGCTGATCGCGATCTCATGCAGCTACCCGGGCCAAGGGCGTCAAACCGCGAGGCGCCCGTCCGCGAGGCGCTGTTCGAGTATGTCGGCCGCCTCCTCGGCGGACCTGCCGTCGACGTCGATGACGTTCGCCTCTAGCTCGCCGAGCCCGCTGAAGCTCTGCCAGAGCCGCGTGAGCGCCTCGTGGTCGACCGGCGGCTGGCCTTCGCGCTCCTGCACCCGCGCCAGGCAGCTCGCCAGCGGCGCCCGCAGCACCGCGTAGGCGATCCGGTGGTCCGCCGCCTGGAGCGCGCCGCGCAGGGGCTCGAGGAACCACTCGGGGATGACGATCCCGTCGACGATCGTCAGGTAGCCCGCCTCGGCGTAGCCCGCCGCCGCCTTGGCGACGATCTCCATCACGACCCGGTTCTGCTCGTGCGACTCGGGCCGCCACGGCTCGACGTAGCTGTTGCGGATGAAGTGGAAGAACCTGTCGGCTTCCATGTGGACCGCGCGCGGGGACCGCCCGGCGAGGATCCCGGCGGCAGTCGTCTTGCCGACCCCGGGAGGCCCGGTGACGATTAGGACCGGCGTGTCGTCCGCGGCGGGCAGCGTCAGCCCCGCGTACCGCCGCCGCGCCCGTCCGGCGACCAGCCGGGGCCGCGGAAGACGTAGCCGAGCCGCTCGCGCCAGCCCGTCGCCTCGCGCACGTCGCGGATCAGCGCCGAGAACTCGTGGAAGGCGACGCGGGTCGGGCGGAAGCTGCGGATGTTCTGGGTGAGGCCATAGCGGGGCTGCTCGGTCTCGCCCTGGAAGCTGCCGAAGATCCGGTCCCAGACGATCAGGATGCCGCCGTAGTTGCGGTCGAGATAGACCTCATTGGCGCCGTGGTGGACGCGGTGGTGCGAGGGCGTGTTGAGCACGTACTCGAGCGGCGCCGGCAGCTTCTTCACCCGCTCGGTGTGGATCCAGAACTGGTAGATCAGGCTGACCGCCTGCGCGGTGAGGATCATCCAGGGCGCGAAGCCGAGCAGGGCCAGCGGCGCCCAGAACGGCAGCGCCGTCATCGGCGTCCAGGTCTGGCGCAGCGCGGTCGAGAGGTTGTAGTGCTGGGAGGAGTGGTGGACGACGTGGCTGGCCCAGAAGACGCGCACCTCGTGGTGGATGCGGTGGAACCAGTAGTAGGCGAGGTCGTCGGCGAGGAAGAGCAGGACGTAGGTCCACCACTCATCGGCCGGCATCCGCAGCGGGGTCAGCTCATAGAGACCGGCGTAGATGAAGACGACGCCGAGCTTCCAGACCGCGTTGATCGCGACGTTGCCGCCGCCCATCGTCAGGCTGGTGCGGGTGTCGCGCGACTCGTAGCCGACCAGCTCCTCGTCCCGCGCGTACTTGAACGAGAGCATCTCGACCACGAGCAGCAGCACGAAGGCCGGGATCGCGTAGATGATCAGGTCGATCACAAGCCGGGAATGTAGCTCCTATGCTCTCGGTCGGTGCAGGCTTCGCGACTCGCAACGACAGGGGCCAGAGGGGTGGCGGCAACGCTCCTCCTGGCGGCGGCATTCGCCCTCGCCGGGGTGGACTCCAGCTCGGCCGCCTACTGGCACGAGTGCGGCAGCCAACCGAATCCCGGAGCCGGCTGGTACGACGTCAAGGCGCACGGCATTCGCTGTGGGAAAGCCCGCCGCGTCGCTCGCCTCTACACCGCCGAGATCTTCGCCGGGTACCAAGATCCCAGCCCCGACGGGTTCGCCTGTGAGCGAAACCGGGTGGGCTCCGAGCTGGCCAGGGTTGCCTGCCGGCGAGTCGAAGACGGCAGAGTGCAGAAGGTCCGCTTCACCTACGGAGCCTGACCCGAACACCCCTGCTCGGGTCGGGCGGTGCAGGGCCGGCGGCTACGCTGGAGGCATCGGCAAGGTCATCTACACAGCGGAGGCGCATGTGACCGGCGGCAGGTTGGCCGGGCACGGCCGCACCAGCGACGGACTTCTGGAGGTCAATCTGCGCCCGCCACCCGAGCTGGGTGGCGAGGGCGACGGGACCAACCCCGAGCAGCTCTTCGCCGTCGGCTACGCCGCCTGCTTTGAGAACGCCCTGGCCGCGGTCGCCCGCCGCCGCAAGCTCGAGGTCGACGATGTCGAGATCGACTCCAAGGTGATGCTGGTCACCGGCGAGGAACGCAGCTTCACGATCGCGGTGGAGCTGGCGGTGACCCTGCCGTCGATCGAGGGGAACGCCGCGGCCGAGCTGGTCGAGGCGGCCCACAAGGTCTGCCCCTACTCGAACGCCACCCGGGGCAATATCGACGTCACGCTGACGGCCAACGGCGCCCCGGTCGAAGCATGTGGGGGATAATCAGGGGGGATCCGGCCCCGGTAGCTCAGCTGGATAGAGCGCTGGCCTTCTAAGCCAGATGTCGCAGGTTCGAATCCTGCCCGGGGCGTTCCTCCCGTTTATGTCTCGCGACCTCGGCGACAGGTAGAGCGGCTTCACCTCTCACTTGACACACCGGACTAATCTGAAATAATTCCGGCATTAACCTGGCTTTTTCCAAGGTCCGCTTACCTTGCCTGACCTAGTCAGTGAAACCAGTGTCCCGCTCACTGAGCCGCTGACAACCCTCGCTGGCGAAACACAGCCGACCGAGCCGACCTGGCACCGCCTCGACCTCACCGTTCAGCGCCAACAGCAGACGCAGTGGTGCTGGGCGGCGGTTTCCGTAAGCATTGACGACTTCTACAGGAAGCCGACCACCTGGACCCAGTGCAAAATGGTCTGCAGCGAGTTCGGGCGCGACGATTGCTGTGAGAACGGTGACTCCGAAGTCTGCAACCAACCCTGGTATCTCGACAAAGCCCTGGAGCGAGTCGGAATTTTTGCCGGGCTGGAGCAGGTTCCCCACCCGAATCCCGGACTGCCACGCAGCGCCGCAGACGACATCGAAGGCGGCAAACCGGTCGGCCTCCGAATCGCCTGGGACGGAGGCGGCGGGCACGTGATCGCCCTCGAGGGGTTTCGCAACGACGGAGCTATGGTTGCCGTTGAGGATCCCTGGTACGGGGCGTCCGAGCTCCCAACCAACCTGCTCAACCGGTACCAGGGAACGGGAGCATTGACTCACCTCTTCCACACCAAACCATGAGCATCCGCACTGCAAAGCTCTCCCCGGCAGCACTGGAGACGATTCAATCGCAGCTGTCCAACCTGTCGGTCCGCTCAGAGGCAGTGCAGCCGGACCTTGCGCTGCTAGCCGGAGCCGCAGCGGAGCGGAATCTCCAAACCGCGGCGGCCCACGACGTCTACAACCTGCCGCTCACCGCGCTTGCGGGATCGTCGGGGCCCGAGGCCGCGACATCGGTGGGCGTGCGCTGCCTGATCACCAGCGGTGACAAACCGATCGCCACAGTGGAGTTGCCCGAACCCAACGGCAACGAGGGAGCCATCACCTCGCACGGACCGTTCACGCAGGGGACCGTCGACGCCATCCGGGCCGCCGAGGACTCCAGTGACGTCGCCGAAGGAGACTTCGAACTGCGACTCCTCCGCATCCCCGCCCTCTACCTGATGACACTCTGGCTGAAAGACGAGGACGACGACCGGGACCTGTTCGTGCCGCTCGAGCCAGCGCCCCCGCACGTGAGCCCGGGCCGCACCTATACCTGGCAGGAGCTAAGCGAGTGCCTGCGGCCATTGGCACAGGAGCGGCTGGAGGCCAAAGACGTTGACGAGGCCGGGCCGACTGCGCCTGCCTGAGACCCGCTCCCGTAGGCTTTGGTGGCGATGCCGGCGGTCGACATAGGCGGTACCGAGCTCTACTACGAGCGCAGCGGCGAGGGCGAGCCGCTGCTCCTGATCCAGGGGATGAGCGCGACCCACATGGCCTGGGGTCGTCCCTTCCTCGACGAGCTCGAGCGAAGCTTCGAGTGCACCGTCTTCGACAACCGCGGCATGGGCCTTTCCGGCCGCGCCGAGCTGCCTTTCACCACCGCTGACATGGCGGCGGACACGGCCGCCCTGCTCGACGCGCTGGATGTCGAGACCGCCCACGTGGTCGGGATCTCGATGGGCGGGATGATCGCCCAGGAGCTGGCCCTCGCCCATCCCGAGCGGATCCGCACCCTGACGATCGGCGCCAGCTACTGCGGCGGCCCGCAGGGTTCGCTGATGGCGCCCGAGGACCTGCAGCTGCTCGGCACCGCCTATGCCTCCGGCGAGCCCGAGCAGGTCATGCGGGCGATGTGGGAGATCAACCTCTCCCCCGGCTTCCGCGAGGACGACTCGCGCTTCGCCGCCTTCGTCGAGATGGGGTCGGCGCTGCCAGCCCCGCAGCCGGTCGTCCTGCAGCAGATGCGCGCCTGCGCCGAACACGACACGCACGAGCGCCTCAGCCAGATCTCCCTCCCCACCATGGTCATCCACGGCGACGTCGATCGCCTGCTCGACTACGACAACGGCCGCGAGATCGCCGCCCTGATCCCGTCGGCCCGTCTGGAGACGCTCGAGGGCATCGGCCACATGTTCTGGTGGGAGCAGCCGCAGCGCTCGGCGGAGCTGATCCGCGAGCACGCGCTCGCCCCGGTCTGAGCGGCGCTCAGCCTTCGTCGAGCTCGGCGCACCCGGCCGGGTCGAGCTCGCCGTTGACCTTGAACACGTAGTCGGGCTGAGGCGTGATGTCGGGCTCGGCGATGATCTCCTCGACCCCCGGGTCGTCCTGCAGCCAGTAGTAGATCCGGTACCAGTAGGGAGAGTCGAACGCGTCGACAGTGAAGCGGCTGACGATGAGGAAGTCGTAGTCGCCGTCGTTGACCAGACGGCGGAACTGCGCGCAGCTCGTCGGCAGCCGGTAGGTCCCGTCCGGACCCTCGACGCCGATGTACTGGACGTAGTTGTCGAGGTTGCGGCCATAGAAGCCGTACTGGCCGAAGAAGATCTCGCCCGAGCCAGCGATCCCGATCCGCCGGTCGCTTTGGTTGTGGGCGAAGGTGTAGGCCTTGCGCGGACCGCCTTCCTGCAAGAAGGGCGTCGTTTTCTCGTAGTGATGCTTGTAGTACTGGACCTCCTGGGCGCGGCCGAGGCCGACCGCGAAGAGGAGGATCGCCGCCGCCGTCCCGGCGACCAGACCGCGGCTGACCTGCCGCCGCCCGCGCAGCATCGTCAGCGCCGCCGGCGCCCAGACCAGGGCCAGGGTGAGGAAGATCGTGCCGACGATGTAGCCCGGGTACCAGCGGGGCGTGGCGAGGACCATGATCGCGAAGACGCCGGCGAGGAAGAGCAGGGTCTGCCAGGCGCGGCTGTCGGGCGCTCGCAGTGGCCGCGCGATCGGCAGCAGCGCCAGGGCGAGCAGCAGCCCGGGCATCAGGTAGCGGGTGTTGGTGAAGAAGCCGGTGGGCGAGCCTTCCTGGCCCGCCGCCGTCAGCGGCGTGACGACATAGACGGCGGCGGTGAGCAGGGCGGCGCCGGCCAACACGCGCAGGATCTGGTTGCGCGAGCGCACCACGATGTAGACGGCGGCGGCGACCGCGCAGATCAGGATCAGCGGCCAGAGCGGCCCCAGTGCGTTCTCGAGCTGGGGGAAGAACCACTTGCGGTAGATCGTTGGCTCGGTCAGGTAGTCGGCGACGGCGAAGCGCGGGCGCGGGTCGAGCGGCATCTGGTCTGGCTGCGGCAGGCTCAGCGGCCCCCAGCCGATCTGCGGGATCGGGTTGCCGCCGGTGTGGATCGCCGCGCGCACGTACCAGTAGCCGCCGACCACGAAGGCGGGAATACCGATCGCGGCGGCGGTCATCAGCCGCCGCCCGGCACCGCTGACGACGACCATGCCGACCGCTATCGCGCCGACCGGGGCCAGCAGCGGCAGCTTCACCGAGATCGCGAGCCCAGCCGCAATCCCGGCCAGGATCAGCGGGCCCTTGTCAAGCAGCGGCGCGTCGCGTTCGGGCGTGTCATGCACCGCCCCCGCGTCAGGCGCGCGGCGCTGGTGGCCGTTGATCAGGAAGGCGGCGAAGGCGAGCAGGAAGGCGAGTCCCATGATGTCGTTGCGGCCCTCGCCGGGCTGGGTCTCGATCATCACCCCGGCCGAGAAGACCAGCGCCGAGGCGACCAGCGTCGCCGGGCCGACCTTGTAGGGGCGGCCAACGCACCAGGCAGCGAGCAGGCCGATCGCCAGCCAGGCGAGGTTGATCAGCGGCGAGAGCCAGTCGCTATCGAAGAGGACGATGCCGGCGGCGTGGATCAGCTCCGCGCTGCCGGGGTAGAACCAGGCGGCGAGCCGCAGCGGGTCGGTGAAGTGCAGGGGCAGGATCGTGCCCTCCTGCGCGATCCGGCCCGAGAACGGCATGTGGTACCAGGTGGTGTCGCCGCCGAACATGCCGTAGTCGAGCGCCTGCTGGGCGGGGAAGGTCCACTCGGCGACCACCCAGGAGGCGACCCCAAGCGCCAGCACCAGGGCGGCCGTCTGCGCTCGCGGCGCCTCGATTTCGCGGCCGTCGCGCGGCGCCTGGCGCCAGCCGACCCAGGCGGCGAGCAGGCCGACCGCGATGCAGCCGATGATCGTCCAGCCCAGCGTCAGGATGCCCAGCGTGCCGAGCAGCTGCAGGGCGAGGATCAGCAGCGCCGTAGCGATCGTCAGGTCGGCGAGGCGCGCCAGGGCGCCGGAGAACTCGGGCACGATCCAGCGCCGCAGCCAGTAGGCACCGAGGCCGAGCGCGGAAAGGATCGCGATGACGGCGAGGCAGCCGCCGATGTAGGAGGCAAAGGACGGGGTCACCGGCGCGGGATGCTATTCGCAGCGCCGGGCGGGCGGGTCCGCCTGCACCACGGGCTAGGAAGCGGCGGTGGGGATGCGGCAGGAGACGCCGGTACCGGCTAGGCCGCAGTAGCCGTTCGGCACCTTGTGCAGGTACTGCTGGTGGTAGTCCTCGGCGTAGTAGAAGTGGCCGGCAGGCTCGACCTCGGTGGTGATCGGGGCGTGGCCGGCGTCGCGCAGCGCCTCGTCGTAGGCGCGCCGTGCCATCTCCGCGGTCTCCTTCTGGGTGTCATTGACGAAGTAGATGCCGGAGCGGTACTGGGTGCCGACATCGTTGCCCTGGCGCATGCCCTGGGTCGGGTCGTGCTCCTCGAAGAAGACCTTGAGCAGATCGGCGTAGGAGATCTTGGCCGGATCGAAGGCGACGAGCACCGCCTCGGCGTGGCCGGTCTGTCCGCTGCAAACCTCCTCGTAGGTGGGATTCGGCGTGGTCCCGCTCATGTAGCCGACCGTCGTCGTGTAAACGCCGTCGAGCCCCCAGAAGAGTCGCTCCGCCCCCCAGAAGCAGCCGAGCGCGAAGTAGGCCGTCTCGACTCCCTCCGGGAAGGGCGGCTGCAGCGGCGTGCCGAGCACGGCGTGGCGCTCGGGGACCTCGAAAGCAGGCTCGCTGCGACCCAGCAGGTTCATCTCCCCCTGACGTTACAGTGCGCCAATCGGCTGCCTAGCGATCCTCCTCGCCCTGATCTCGCCGCGCCTGGCGCTGTTCGTCATCTTCCTGTTCAGCGACCTGCTCAGTCGCGCCTTCGACAGCTGGCTGGTCCCATTCCTCGGCTTCTTCCTGCTCCCTTGGACGACGCTCGCCTACGCCCTGATGTGGAGCTCCTCGGACGGCGTCGTCGGCTTCGAGTGGTTCATCGTCGTCTTCGCCTTCCTCTTCGACCTCGGCGCCTACGCCGGAGGCAGCCGCAGCCGGTACGAGCGCTGAGCTACTCGCCCGGCGGTAGCGGGTAGGCGACAAGGACGTGGGCCTTACCCAGCGTCAGGAAGGGGTAGCGCTTGGCCTCACCGCCCGCGAGCGGAGAGACCTCCACGTTGACGAGCGGGACGAAGCTCAGGTCCTCGCGGTTGAGCAGGTCGGAAAAGCGGCTCTGGTAGCCCTCCGGCGGTAGCTGCACGTCACCGACGATGCGCAACCGGTCCGTCTCGAAGACCACGCGCTCGATTCGGTGCTCGACCCCGGTGGCCTCCTCCACAAGGAACAACTATAAGGCGATCCAGCCGATGCTCACGCAGCGGTGAGGAATCCAGTTTGTACATAGATATGGCGTTACGTAACAGCCGTTACGTTATGCCTATGGCCCGGCCGCTGGACCCCCGTGTGGACGAGGCGATCGCCGACGCAACGCTGAAGCTGCTCAACGAGCGCGGTTTCGCCGCGATGACGATGGAGGCGGTAGCGGAGATGGCCAAGGTCGGCAAGCCGACGATCTACCGCCGCTTTCCCAGCAAGGCGTCGCTGGTGGCGGCCGTGATCGCCCGGCAGCTGCCCGAGCTCGACGTGCCCGAGCTCGGCGACACGCGCGCCGAGCTCTGGATCGCGGTCGAAACCGGGATGCCCAGAGACGGCCTGGCCTACATCCGTCTGACCGGCGGCCTGATGGCCGAGCAGGAGCGGCACCCGGAGCTGATCGAGACCTTCCGCAGCAGCGTCACGCGTCCCCGCCGCGCGATCGTCCGCTCGCTGATCGAACGTGGCCAGGCACGTGGAGACATCCGCGGCGACGTCGACCCGGAAGGCGCGGTCGACTCGCTCGTCGGCCCCTTCCTCGCCCGCGCCTTCGCCGGCACTGACACCGGCGAGGGCTGGCAAAAAAGGAACTTCGAGACCTGGTGGAGGTCGATCAGGGCAAAGGAGGAACCGGCCTAGCTCAGCCTCGTCTCATCGGGGCGACTGGATTTGAACCAGCGACCGCTCGGCCCCCAGCCGAGTGCGCTACCAGACTGCGCCACGCCCCGTGGTTCCGCGTATTCTGACGGATCTGCGCGGCGGTAGCTCAATGGTAGAGCCTCAGCCTTCCAAGCTGATGACGCGGGTTCGACTCCCGTCCGCCGCTTCAGTTTCGTGCCCGAATGCCGATTCGGTAGGCACGAATGCGGACCTGGATCGGGAAAGGAAGTGCCTTCGCCTGCGTCGCGATGCTCGTCGCCGGCCTCGCGCTCGGCGGCTGTGGCAGCGAGGCGGACGAGCAGGACGACGCCTCTGCCGGCGAACCCGGCCTCGTCGACTGGCCGCTGTTCGGCCGCGTCCATCAGCGCACTCACTACCTGCCGGCGGGGCGCGCCGCGCTCGATCCGCCGCTGCGCGAAGCCTGGTCGATCAGTACCCATGCGCTGATCGAGTTCCCGCCGGCGATCGCCGGCGGCGTCGCCTACGTCGTCAACAAGTACGGCAACGCGAAAGCGATCCGCCTGCGCGACCGCAAGGTGCTCTGGGAACGCGTCACTCACCCAAACCAGAAAGGCTCGCCGACCGACGTCACCGGCCCGACCTACCACCGCGGCCTCGTCTTCTTCGCCTTCATGGACGGCAACTTGGTCGCGATCGACGCCGACACCGGCAAGCGTGCCTGGGTGCGCAACCTGCACACCGAGCTCGAATCCTCGCCGCTGGCGGTAGGTGGCACCCTCTACGTCGGCTCAAACGAGACCAACCTGATCGCCCTGCGCGCTTCCGACGGCAAGGTCCGCTGGCAGTTCAACGCGCCCGGCGCGATCAAAGCCAGCCCGACCTTCCACGACGGCCGCGTCTACGTCGCCGACTACAAGAGCGCGATGTTCTGCCTCGACGCGGATACCGGCAAACCGATTTGGCGCACCAACACCTCGGAGGCGCCCCCGTTCGGCGAGGGCGGCTTCTACTCCTCCCCCGCGGTCGCCTTCGGTCGCGTCTACGCCGGGCGCGACGACGGCACCGTCTTCGCCCTCGACGCGAAGACCGGCAAGGTCGAGTGGTCCTTCCCCACCAACGACTACGTCTACGGCTCGCCGGCGGTCGCCAAGGTCCCCGGCACGCCGCCGACCGTTTACATCGGCTCCTACGACGAGCACTTCTACGCGCTCAACGCGCTGACCGGCAAGCAGCGGTGGAAGTTCGACGTCGGTGGGCCGGTGCCGGGGACGGCGACCGTGATCGGGCACACCGTCTACACCTCGAGCTTCAAGACCCGCGACGCGATCGGCATCGACGTCCACACCCACCGCAAGACGTTCCAGCTGCGCCAGGCCGGCTACACCCCGGTCGTCTCCGACGGCCGCCGCCTCTACCTGATCGGCTACTACGAGGTGATCGGCCTCGAGCCGAAGCGGCGCTGACTCAGCGCCGCGGCTCGGTTTCGACACCCGTGAGGCGGACCCGCCAGCCGATGTCCTTCGCCGCGCACTTGGTCCCGAAGGCACTCCCACCGATGCGGGATAGCGTTCCCGACGCGCGCGCCCCCTTGATCCTGCCCGACATGCGAACCGTGCCTCCGGTCTCCAGTGTCCGGCGAAAGGAGAAGCGGCCCCGGCGGATCCGCTCACCGCGGAAGGAGGTTGTGTTGGTGTGCAGCTTGCCATCGGCGCAACGGGCGCGCCAGCGCAGGAAGACGGATCGAATCGAGGTCCGATCCACCGCGATGAAGATCGGCAGGTTCTGGCTGGTCGTCCCGGTGTAGAGGCCGCGCCCGAAAGGGGGAGGCTGCGGCGCCTCGATCCTGCCCGCCTGTCCGGCGGTGGCGGCCCTTCCTCCGGGCACCGTGATCCTCACCGAGGTCCTGACCTTCACCGATCCGGCATCGCGCAGGACCCTGGAGCCGCTACGCGAGAGGCGCACCAGGACTTTCGCGCTGGCTCCCCCCGGCAGGGAGAAGCGGCCTGCGCCCAGGCGGCTGAGCCTTGTGCCTACGGCCCGTTGGCTGGACCTGGCGAGGTCCACGCGCGCACGTACCGAGCAGGGAGTGGGGCCGATCGGACAACGCACGGTCAGGCCCGTGTCGACCACCGGCGAGCGCTCCGACCGGCCCGAATCCCGCAGCTCCGGCTTGCTCGTCGCGAATGCTTTCGCCCGCCTCAGCGTCGGCCTGGGAGCCGGGCATAGAGCGGGTTCGGTGGCGACCTGACCGACCTCGTCAGCGGTCAGAACGCCGTCGTAGACCAAGAGGCAGGCAAGCGCCCCGGCCGACTCCTCACCACCCGCCGGGCCGCTGGTGTTGTCCTGGAAGAGCCGCAGCGTCCCGGGGCCGAGATCGAAGTCTTTGGAGGCGGTCGCGGCGACGACCTCGGCGCCGTTCACGTACGCGACCACCCGCTGCGAGCCGTCGGCGGCAGGCGCGCTGGTGAAAGCGACCTGGGCGTAGGACTCGTCGAACACGATCCCGCCGCGGGTGGGCCTGCCGTCGCTGCCGTAGATGACCGCATTCCCGCTGTAGTCGTAGAAGCCGTTGTCGGACGTGCTGTTGCTGAAGTCGAGGATGCGCCTGAAGCGCTCGAGGTCGTCCAGGCGGAACAGCAGCACCACCGAGTAGCTGCGTGGGTCAACCAGCCCGGCCGTGCCCAGGGCGAGCCCGCTGCCCCTGGGGAACCTCAGCACCTGCCGCCTGACGCCATCGACGGTCTCGAAGGCGAAGCGGTTACCCGCCCCGAGATTCGTGAGGTCGGGCGCGCCGGCAACCGCAGAAGCCAGGTTGCCCTGCAGCTGGTAGTTGGCCTTCAGCGTGGCAGCACCCGCGCTCTCGCCCGCGCCGAGCACGATCGCCGCGGCGACCAGCACTCCAGCGATTCCCCTTGCCCCCTGCACGAACCGATCCTATAGCTACCTTTGAGCGGCAATGGCGGTGACACTGAGCGCGTCAACCCAACCTCGGCGACAGTCGAGCCCGTAACCGGAGAGGATAGGTAGATGCCCCCGCCCCGCCGCCTGAAAAAGCAGGCCGAACCCGTCGACTACGGCTGGGTGATCTCGTTCGGCTGCAAATCCGCCGGCGAGCTCCGGCGTCTCAAGGTCGACACCGACCCGGCCAGCGACACGCGACCAATCGAAGTCCCGTGCGCCTGCGGTGAGGTCCACCGCGTGATCGTCTCCCCGTACCGGCGTCGGCGCTCCGCGGAGGAGCCGTTCGACCTCGAGGTCTCCTCGCTCGACGAGCTGCGTTCTTAGGGAAGGCCTGGGGGTAGCTGCACTGACCGTCCCGGGATAGGCTCGGGGTACCCACTCGAACCTGGAGGGAACCGATGAACGCGAACAAGGAATTGTGGGAGAAGGGCGATTTCACCCGTATCGCCGAGAGCATGCGGGAGAGCGGCGAAGCGCTCGTCGCCGAGCTGGGCGTCACCGACGGCCTCAAAGTGCTGGACCTCGGCTGTGGCGACGGGACCACCGCCGTGCCGGCGGCTCAGCTCGGGGCGGATGTCCTGGGCGTCGACATCGCCGCCAACCTCGTCGCGGCGGGCAACGCGCGCGCCCAAGCACTCGGCCTGGCGAATTGCAGGCTCCAGGAGGGCGACGCAACGGACCTGAGTGAGCTCGATGACGAGAGCTTCGACCTGGTGGTCAGCATCTTCGGCGCGATGTTCGCTCCCAAGCCATTCGACGTGGCCAAGGAGATGGTCCGGGTGACCAAGCCCGGCGGCCGGATCGTGATGGGGAACTGGATTCCCAACGACCCGACCCTGGTCGCGCAGATCTTGAAGATCAGCGCCTCCTACTCGCCCCCGCCTCCGGAGGGCTTCGTCAGCCCGATGACCTGGGGCGTGGAGGACGAGGTGATCGCGCGCTTCACCGCCGCCGGGGTGCCGGAGGATCAGATCTCCTTCCAGAGAAGCACCTACACCTTCGACTACCCGGGTCCGCCGTCGGAGCTGGTCGCCGAGTTCAAGAGCTACTACGGACCGACCATGAACGCGTTCGCGGCGGCAGCGGCGGACGGCCGCGAGGCCGATCTCCGGGCGGAGCTGGAGGAGCTGTTCAATGAGCAGAACACCAGCGAGGACGGGGCCACTTCGATCCCGGCCACTTTTCTGCGGGTGACGGTCCAGCGATAGCGACTCAGGGAAAGCGGGGCAGCCAGGACTCGAACCTGGAATCGCCGGTTTTGGAGACCGACTCCGGCCTTTGCGCCTCGGAACCTAATCAGGGCGGGCATCGGCGGCGAGACTTATTCCGCAGCGGCGACCCGGGGCATGCGGCGACGCTCGATCTCGGTGACCGTCGAATCCGGGTCTGGGACCTGGAGGACAACCTCCTCGAGTCGCGGCCACCCCGCTCCAGTTGGATCGAGCTTGAGATGAATCACCTGGCGCGGGTTCTCGAAAGAAAGAAAGAGCCACCGCCCGCGCTGCCTGAACAATCCGTGCAGCGAGCGACCAAGCGCGTAGCCGGCGATGCGGAGAAGTCCTCGCTTGTCGTCAAACGGCTCGGTCGAAACCAAGACGATCCGGCTATACGGGACGCTCAACCGCCGTCGCAGCGTCTTGAGCGACAAGAGTCCGGTGAATCTCACTTCGACGGCCTCATCAGATAGGTGAACGTGACGCGAGAAAGCCATGGCGATACCTGTGAGCGATTGTAATCGGGGGCCTGGGCCGACCCAGGCCCTCAGGGCTACTCGGGCTCCGCAGCGCCGCGCGCCGCGTCGAAGTGGAACATCATCCACTCCTGGAAACAGACGTCGGCCAGCTTGTTGAGGTGCTGCTCAGTGATCACCTTACGAACCTTCGGATCCTTGTAGATGCGTATGCATGCCTGGCAGCGATGGGCATACATATCCTCCCACTCGATCGAGGCGTCGAGCTCCGCTGCCCAGGCGAGAATCTTCTCCGGACCCTCAATCTGGATCCAGCGCTTGAGGAAATCATCGGCTGCACGCTCATCCGCCTCTGTGATGCTCGTACTGCCGATCATGCCCAATTGCAGCTCCGGGATGTTCCGCATCCCGAGCCCACAGCATGCGGCGATTCGTCCGTCAGCCTGCACCGTGGTGGTGGTCAGGATACTGTCGCAACCCGTCCGCGAAGCGAGATTTTGACGATTGGCAGCCTGGCCATTGGGATACTCGTAGGTGCGCGTCGGTGAAAGCGGCATCCAGGGACTCTCGTGAAAGCTAACGCGGGCCTCCGGGCGTCGGTCGAGCATGGCCTCGTAGAGGGGGTGGGACTCCACGGTGTCACGACTGATGTCGCGGCCATCGACTACCTCGATCATCACCGCGACAGTGAGATCGTGCTCCACTCCGGCCTGAATCGCACGTACAACCGATTCGACCGGTACGAAACGATGGTGTTGGTCGCCGGTGCTCACATTGAGCTCATTGAGTCCAGCCTCCACCCATGTCCGCATGGCCTCGCCCGCCGCCTCAACGCTCTCCGCCCACCAGCCGTTCGTGACCATGCGAACGACCACTCCGTGTGATGCAGCGCGGCGGATGCCGAGCAACAGGTGCTCACCGGCAAGCGTCGGCTCACCGCCAGTGAAGACGACGAGTCCATAGCCTGCGCTGGCGGCCTCGTCGATCGCTCTCAGCATGTCATCGACGGGCAGCCAAGTGTCCTCCTTCGGGCTACTCAGCGTGCCACAATGCTTACACGCGGCGGTACACCGGTAGGTGGGCATCACCGAGAGAGTGCGAGAGGACGGCCGCGGGGGGAATACGGTCACACGTCGCTCAGGGGCTCAGGTCCCCGCGCTCACGAAGCTCGGCGGCGCGTGCTCCAAGCTCCTCAGTGAGGAGTCCGGTCATTCGCTGCAGATCCTCGCGGCTGACGGTCTTGGGCTCGACGCGGCCGATCACGACCACCGGGATCACGAATACGACCACGATAACCGCAGCGGCAGCGGCAGCCACAGAGAAGTTGACAGTCACATTGACGGACACGTTGAAGTTCACTGGTTTCGGCAGCGGCGGCAGCCTGAAGTTGCTCTCCTCCGCGAGGAGCTCCGCCGGGGTCAGGTCAGGAGTCAGGTCACGCTCTTGCGCTGCCTCCTCGAGGTCCAAGCCAATGATGGAGTTCAGCGTCTCGCGATCACCGTACTCCCACAGCGCGTGGGCAAGGTCACGAAAGAGCTCCTCGCGGGCGATCTGTACAGCCACTCGGGCCTCCTCGCCCTCGCCGGTGGTGCGGATGGCGGATTCATGCTCTTTCTGCCACTCCTCGGCCCAACGCATGAAGCGCTCGTTGCTGAGAAGCGAATAGAGAAACCTGTTGGCCTTGCCAATCTCGACGTCGGACAACGACTCCGGGAGTGGAAGAACTTGCTCGCTCAGGATGCGCACCGGGTCGGTTACGAACTCCTCCACCAGTGCATCGCTCTCACCGAGCGCATCGAAGAATTTCTGCGACCGGGATGCCAGTCCCTCATAGTGAAAGACGAGGAGGTCATCTGGAGGAGTCACGTATGGCCCTCCCATTTCCAGCGGCGGCTACCTTGACCTGCACTCTCCCAATCACCCAGAGTAGTCATGGCAATGCGCATCGATCAAGGTTTATAGCGCATTAACAAAACGTCTGTCAACGGTGAAGCGCCCGGGTCAAGCGAGCACACAAGCGCACGAGCGACTTCTTCGCGACGGTGCTCGGCTTCGACCGCGCGCGCGAGGCCCGGCGACAGTGCTGCTGACGATCACAAACGCAGCCAGTGCCACCCAGCTCTCCTCCTCGACAATCGTGAAGCGGTGCAGCGGTGGGATCTGGAAGACCAAGGCACCCGGCGACACTCAGGCACAAAACCGGAAAGGATGGGTAGATGCCTCAGTCCCGTCGCCCGAAAAAGCCGCACGAATCTGTCGACTACGGCTGGGTGATCTCATTTGGCTGCAAGCCGGCCGGCGAGCTCCGGCGCCTAAAGGTCAAGACCGATCCGGCCAGCGACACGCGACCGATCGAGGTCCCTTGCGTTTGCGGTGAGGTCCACCGTGTGACCGTCTCCCCGTATCGGCGTCGGCGTTCCGACGAGGAGCCGTTCGACCTAGAGGTCACGTCGCTCGACGAGCTGCGCTGACGCCCCAAGGCAGAGAGAAGGAGAGCGGGGCAGCCAGGACTCGAACCTGGAATCGCCGGTTTTGGAGACCGGTGCCTTAGCCAGTTGGGCCACTGCCCCGAGAAAAGCCATGCTAGCCGGGCCGAGGCGCTGATCGCCGCTCGGGCTGGGGCTTGCGAATCGCTATGCGGGCGGAGGGACTCGAACCCCCAAGCTCTTTCGAGCACCGGCACCTAAAGCCGGCGTGTTTTCCGAATTTCACCACGCCCGCGCCTTGCCCATCTTAGTTGCCCGAATTTGCCTGAGAGACAGTCCTGTCGTCCACCCACGGACTATTATACGAACATATGTTCCCTATGTCTGCTATCCGGATATGAGGCCACAACACGAGGTCCTCGCGGTCCAGCAGCTAGTGGCGCAGGGCTGTTGCGATCAGGAGATTGCCCGCCGGACCGGCATTCCACGACGGACGATCTCTGGCTGGCGACGGGGAGAGCGGAAAGGCCGTTGGCGCCGTCGACGGTATTCCCACCAGTGTCAAGGTCACGATTTCTCCGAGCTCCCAGGATCGCCATACGCCTACCTGTTGGGCCTCTATCTCGGAGATGGCTGTATCTCTGCCGGGCGACGCGGCGTCTGGCGCATACGCATCACCCTCGACTCGGCCTACCCCGGCATCATCAGCGAGTGCTGCATTGCCCTGGAGGCGGTCTTTCCCGAAAAGAAAGCCCACCCTGGACAACGTCGCAATAGCCGGTGCGTCGATGTCTCCATGTGGTCGAAGCACTGGCCATGCTTGATCCCTCAGCATGGCCCCGGACGCAAGCACCTCCGGCCGATCGTTCTGAAGCAATGGCAAGGCGAGATCGTCGCTGCAAACCGCAAGCCCTTCATCAAGGGCCTGATCCACAGCGACGGAACGAGAATCATCGCCACAGAGCGCAAGGGGTCCTACGTGCGACGCGCGCCCCGATATGCCTTCAGCAACAAGTCGGAGGACATCAAGCGACTCTTTTGCGAAAGCTGCGATGCGCTTGGGATCCGATGGACGCGACCGTCGGACCGACAGATCGCCATCTACCGCAAGGAATCGGTCGCGCTGCTCGACGAGTTCGTCGGTCCCAAGCGCTAGCCCGTGGAGGGTGCATTCCGGGGCCTTAACGCGCGACCAATGCCGCTTCGTCGCCCATAGATTCTATGATCGATCCGTGGCTGTAGGAGAGGTGAGGCCGGGGTACGAGCTCTGGCACCCCAACAGGGAAAAAGCTGAGGTGATCACGACGCGGGTCGTGATCGTCCTGCTGATGGTGGCTACCGCCGCGATCGCGGCGCTGATCACGATCACGGGCTTCTCATTGCTCAGCGGCGGTGGCGGGATGGCGATCGTCTGCTTCGTCTACGTGGCGCTCTACGCCCTCTTCGCCTTCCTGGTCCTCCGCTGGAGCCGCGGCGTGCTGCCGATCTCGGCCGCCTTCTCGATGATCCTGGCGATCTTCTGCGCGGTCGGCGTCGACAGCTGGTTCGCCCGCGACAAGTCGGGCTTCGAGGACGCGCTGATTCCGGCCTCGCTGATCGGGCTGCTCGTCCTCGTCCTCGTCCTGCTGCAGATCGTGCTGATCGCGCTCGCCCTCTACGGCTTCAACCAGGACTGGCACGTTGAGGAGGAACGGCCGATCGGCTCCGGCGAGGATTACGGCGCCTCGCCCGGCCCCAGCGCGACGCAGCCCGCCTGAGGCCCCGTGGGCCACGCGTCTGCAGTTACCCCCGTATAGCGGGGGCCACAGCAGACGCGTGATGCCGGAGGTGGGACTCGAACCCACAAGCCCGTGAGGGCAATCGATTTTGAGCCGATCGCGTATGCCAATTCCGCCACTCCGGCGAGGAATGAACGATAGAACTAGACTGCGGCCCGCGCCATGCGCATCCATCACCTCAACTGCGGCTCGCTCTGCCCCCACGGGGCGCGCCTAATTGCCGGTGAAGGTGGGCTGCTGGCGCGGACCCAGATCGTCTGCCACTGCCTGGCGCTCGAGACCGGCGACGGGATCGTCCTGGTCGACACCGGTTTCGGTACCGACGACGCGCGCAATCCCCGCCAGCTCGGCGCCCCCTTCCGGCTGCTGATGCAGCCGCGGCCGAAGCTCGAGACGACCGCGCTGGCCCAGCTCGAAGCGCTCGGCTTCGCCGCCGGCGACGTGCGCCACATCGTCACCACGCACCTCGACCTCGACCACGCTGGCGGCCTCCCCGACTTCCCCGAGGCCGAGGTCCACGTCTTCGCGCCGGAGCTGAAAGCGGCGCTGAACCCGAGCCTGCGCGAACGCAGCCGCTACATCGGCGGCGCCCACTGGAAGCACAACCCGCGCTGGGTCGAGCACGACGCCGGCGGCGAGGAGTGGCTCGGCTTCGAGAGCGTGCGGATCCTGCCGGGCAGCGACGCAGAGGTGCTGCTGGTGCCGCTGGTCGGCCACTCGCGCGGCCACACCGCGGTCGCGGTCAGGAACGGCGAGGGCTGGCTGCTGCACTGCGGCGACGCCTACTTCCATCAGCACGAGGTCGAGACGCCCGCCGAGTGCCCGCCGATGCTGCGCGCCTTCCAGGCGTTCATGGCGTCCGACAACAAGGCCCGCATTCGCAACGTGGAACGGCTGCAGGAGCTGAACCGCGCCCATGGCGACGAGGTCAGCCTCTTCTGCGCCCACGACCGGCACGAGCTGGAGCGGGCGCAGGCGGCGAGCGCCGCCACCGCCGCGGCGTGAGCCCATCCCAGGCCGAGAAGCTCTGGGACCCGCCCGCCGGGGTGATCGAGAACGCACGCCTCACCGAGTACATGCGCTGGCTCGAGGCCGAGCGCGGGCTGCGCTTCGCAGACTACGACGAGGTCTGGCGCTGGTCGGTCGACGACCTCGAGGGCTTCTGGTCCTCGATCTGGGACTTCTTCGAGGTGCGGGCCGACGGCGACCCTGCGCCGGCGCTGGCCAGCCGCGAGATGCCGGGGGCGCGCTGGTTCCCGAACACCAGCCTCAACTACGCCGAGCACGTCTTCGCCGGCAAGGACGACGCCGAGACGGCGATCCTGCACGCCTCCGAGCTGCGTGAGCTGTCCGAGCTGAGCTGGGGCGAGCTGCGCACCCAGGTCGCTGCCGTGGCCGCCAGCCTGCGCGAGCTCGGGGTCGAGCGAGGCGACCGGGTCGTCGCCTACCTGCCCAACATCCCCGAGGCGACCGTCGCCTTCCTCGCCAGCGCCAGCATCGGCGCGGTCTGGTCGAGCTGCTCGCCCGACTTCGGCCCGGCCAGCGTCGTCGACCGCTTCGCCCAGATCGAGCCCAAGGTCCTGTTCGCGGTCGACGGCTACCGCTACGGAGGCAAGGACTTCGACCGCCGCGAGACGCTCGCCCAGTTGCAGGCCGAGATGCCGAGCCTCGTGCGCACCGTCGTGCTCCCCTACCTCGATCCCGACCCCGACCTCTCCCCCCTGCGCGACGCGACTCGCTGGGACGAGTTGCTCGCCTCCGGCGAGGGCGCCGAGCCGGCCTTCGAGCGCGTCCCCTTCGACCACCCGCTCTGGGTCCTCTACTCCTCCGGCACCACCGGCCTGCCGAAGGCGATCGTCCAGGGCCAGGGCGGCATCCTGCTCGAGCACCTGAAGAAGCTCCACCTCCACGTCGACGCCCACCCTGGCGACCGCCTCTTCTGGTTCACGACGACCGGCTGGATGATGTGGAACTTCCTCGTCTCCGGCCTGCTCACCCGGGCCGCGATCGTCCTCTACGACGGCAACCCCGGCCACCCCGACATGGGCGTGCTCTGGGACCTCGCGGAGCGGGCCGGGGTGACGATGTTCGGCACCAGCGCCTCCTACATCGCCGCCTGCATGAAGGACGGCGTCGAGCCGGGCGCCGGGCGCGACCTCAGCCGCCTGGGAGCGGTCGGCTCGACCGGCTCCCCCCTCTCGCCCGAGGGCTTCGACTGGGTCTACGAGCACGTCGGCGACGAGACCTGGCTCTTCTCGACCAGCGGCGGCACCGACCTCTGCACCGCCTTCGTCGGCGGCGTCTCGCTGCTGCCCGTCTACCGCGGCGAGCTGCAGGGCCGCGCCCTCGGCGCCGCGGTCGAGGCCTGGGACGAAGAGGGCAACTCGGTCGTCGACGAGGTCGGCGAGCTGGTCGTCACCGAGCCGATGCCCTCGATGCCGGTCTTCTTCTGGGGCGACCCCGACGGCAGCCGCTACCGGGCCAGCTACTTCGAGCACTACCCCGGGGTCTGGCGCCACGGCGACTGGATCGAGATCACCTCGCGCGGTACCGCGGTGATCTACGGCCGCTCCGACTCGACCATCAACCGCTCCGGCATCCGCATGGGCACCAGCGAGATCTACCGCGCTGTGCTCGACGTCGACGCGGTGCTCGACGCGCTCGTCGTCGACGTCCCCCGTCCCGGCACCGAGGGCTGGATGCCGCTCTTCGTCGTCCTGCGCGAGGGAGCCGAGCTCGACGACGAACTGCGTAAGGAGATCGCCCGCCGCGTCCGCGAGCGCTGCTCCCCGCGCCACGTCCCCGACGAGGTCTTCCAGATAGCCGAGGTGCCGCGCACGCTCAGCGGCAAGGTGCTGGAGGTGCCGGTGAAGCGGATCCTGATGGGGACCCCGCCGGAGCAGGCCGCCAGCCGCGACTCGCTCGCCAACCCCGCCGCGCTCGACTGGTTCGTCGAGCTGGCCGGGTCGCTCGACAGCTGACCCCGGCAGCGCGGCGTTAAGCCGGCGTGACCGGGTTGCGACGCTCGGCGAAGGAGCGGTCCTTGCCCGCCGCGAGGGCGAAGCGGCGGATCAGCTCGGCGCGCAGGTCCTCGGGCTGGACGACCGCGTCGACCACCAGCTCCGAGGCGAGGTGGAGGAGGTCGATGTCCTCGGCGTACTCCTCGCGCTTGGCGGCGACGAAGGCCTCGCGCTCGGCCTCGTCCTCGATCGCCTGGATCTGGTTGTAGAAGACGGCGTTGATCGCCGCCTGCGGCCCCATCACGGCGATCGAGGCGCTGGGCAGGGCGATGCAGCAGTCCGGCTCGAAGGCCGGCCCCGCCATCGCGTAGAGGCCGGCGCCGTAGGCCTTGCGCACGATCACCGAGAGCTTCGGCACCGTCGCTTCGGAGACGGCGCTGATCATCTTCGCCCCGTGGCGGATAATCCCCTGGCGCTCGACCGCGGTGCCGATCATGAAGCCGGGCACGTCGGCGAGGAAGAGCAGCGGCACGTTGAAGGCGTTGCAGGTCTGGATGAAGCGCGCCGCCTTGTCGGCCGAGTCGACGAAGAGCACGCCGCCCTTCTGCCGCGGCTGGTTGGCGACGACGCCGACGACGCGGCCGTCGAGGCGCCCGTAGCCGACGATCAGCTCCTTCGCCCAGCGCTTGTGCACTTCGAGGAACGAGTCGGCGTCGAGCAGCGTGTCGAGCGCCTCGCGCATGTCGAAGGGCTGGTTCTCGTCGGCGGGGACGATCGCGGCGATCGCCGCAGTCGAGCTCGGCTCCGCCGGGGGAGCGACGGGCGGCTCCTCGCGCCAGTTGCCCGGCATGAAGGAGAGGTAGCGCTTGGCGAGGTCGATCGCCTCCTCGTCGCTCTTGACCAGGAAGTGGCCGCAGCCGGAGACGCCGGTGTGCATCTTCGCCCCGCCCATCTCCTCCAGCGTCACCTTCTCGCCGATCACCATCTCCGCCATTCGCGGCGAGCCCAGGTACATAGAGGCGTTGCCCTCGCGCATGATCACCACGTCGCAGAAGGCCGGGATGTAGGCGCCACCGGCGGCGCTCGGTCCGAACAGCAGGCAGACCTGCGGCACCTGGCCGGAGAGCCGCACCTCGTTGTGGAAGATCCGCCCGGCGCCGCGCCGGCCGGGGAACATCTGCACCTGGTCGGTGATCCGCGCCCCGGCCGAGTCGACCAGGTAGACCATCGGCACCTGCAGGCTCAGCGCCCGCTCCTGGACGCGGAGGATCTTCTCCACCGTCTTCGGGCCCCAGGAGCCCGCCTTCACCGTCGGGTCGTTAGCCATCAGCGCCACAGGGCGGCCGTCGATCCGCGCCATCCCGGTGAGCACGCCGTCGGCGCCCAACCCCTCCTGCTCCCAGTTGGCCAACAGCCCCTCCTCAGCGAAGGAGCCGGCGTCGACCAGCCGCTCGACCCGCTCGCGCACCGGCAGCTTGCCCTGCTCCGCCGTCTTCTCGTGATGGCGCTGCGGGCCGCCGGAGAGGGCGGCCTCGAGGGCGGGTCGGATATCGGTCACGGCGAGGGTGAGCCTAGAGGGCTCTAGCCTGCGGCGGCTTCGAGCCGACGGCCCATCTCTTCGCCGAGCGCGGTGAGGCCGCTGAGCGGGCGAATCATCACCATCATCTCGGCGATCTTTCCGTCCTCGCCGAAGCGCAGCACGTCGACCCCGTTGAGCTGCTTCTCGCCGACCCGCGCCTCGAAGACGAGGACCGCCGTGTCGCCGGTCTCGACCTGGTCGACGTAGCGGAAGTCCTCGAAGACCGCCGAAACTGCCCCCAGGATCACCCCAAGGGCCTCGAGCCCGGAGTAGGGCTTGAACACGGCCGGGCTGCGGAAGACGACATCCGGCGAGAACAGCTCCTCGCCCTGCGAGAAGTCCTTGGCTTCGGCGGCTTGCCTGAAGGCGTCGCTCTTCATCGCACCCGAGACTACTCGGCTCGGCTTGCCCAATCCACCGGCCCGGCGCGCAGCACGTGGGCGCCGAGCGGCCGGCCGAGCACGTCCTGGACAGCGCGCGAGGCCTCGATCAGCGCCGGCAGGTCGATCCCGGTCTCGACCCCCATCTCGTGCAGCATCGAGACCACGTCCTCGGTGGAGACGTTGCCGGTCGACCCCGGCGGCACCGGGCAGCCGCCGAGCTCGCCGAAGCTCGCCTCGAAGGACTCGACGCCCTGCTCCAGCGCCGCCAGCACGTTGGCCAGCCCCTGCCCGCGCGTGTTGTGGAAGTGCGCGGTCAGCTCGACCCCGCCCAGCCGCTCGCGGGCGGCGGCGAAGAACTCGCCGACTTGGCGCGGGTTCGCCATCCCGGTGGTGTCGCCGAAGCCGACCTCCTCGCAACCGGCGGCGGCGAGCCGCTCGGCGATCTCGAAGACGCGCTCGGGCGGCACCTCGCCCTCGTAGGGACAGCCGAAGGAGACCGAGATCACGCCCTCGCGGCGCAGCCCCGCCTCGCCGGCGCCGGCGAGGGTGCGCTCCAGCCCGGCCAGCGACTCCTCGATCGAGCGGTTGACGTTCTTGCGGCTGTGGGTCTCCGAGGCGGAGAGGAAGACGCTGACCTCGTCGAAACGGTCACGCACCGTCAGTGCCCGCTCCAGCCCCCGCTCGTTGGGGATCAGGACCGAGAAGGCGACCCCGTCGCGCCGCTGCACGCCGGCCAGCACCTCCTCGGCGTCGGAAAGCTGGGGGATCACGTCGGCGCGCACGAACGAGGTCACCTCGATCCGCTTCAGCCCGCTCGCCGAGAGCAGGTCGACCAGCCGCACCTTGTCGGCGGTCGCGATCGTCTCCGGCTCGTTCTGGAACCCGTCGCGCGGCCCGACCTCGCGGACCCTCACGCTTTTCGGCAGCTCGACCATGAGCGACAGCTTAGGCATCCCGCTTGAGCCTCAGGCGCTGCATGACGGCGCGCAGTGTCGCGCGGACGTACTGGGCCTCGTAGCGCACCTGAGCGTGGGTGAAGCGGAGCGGCGTCAGGCCGGCGGCAAGATGGGTCTGATCACGAAGGTGATCGCGTGCTTGCTGCGCCGGCGTACGGTGGTAGTGCAGCCCATCGGTCTCGACGACCAGCCCGAGGTCGGGCCAGTAGAAGTCGACCCTGAACCCGTTTAGCTGCTGCTGAGTCTGAGGGAAAGGCATGCCTGCTCGCTCCACGACCCGCAGGAAGCGCCGCTCCAACTCCGAGTCAGTGAGACGGAAAGTGCGCCGGTCGACGACATCCCGCAGACGAGCGACGCCCGGTTGGCACGAATAGGCGTCGAGCGCATGGCTCAGCGCCTCTGGATCGATCAAGCCGCACCGGTCGGCCTCGTTGACCGCTCGCTCGAGCAAGGCCGGATCGAGAAAGGTTGCCTGGTCGAGCAAGGTGCGCACGAGGCCGGTCACGGGGATCCCATCCCGATTCGCGACATCGCGATCCGCCAGGGTCGGACGCCGATAAACGCGCAGGCCAGACCGCCGACGCGGCGAGGCCACTCGCACCGAGATCTCGATTCCTCGATACTCGCGACCAATCCCCAAGAGCGCCGCGGCGCTGCCGTGACTCAACATTGCGTTGGGCCCGCAAGAGAGGACTGCTGCCATCCATTGCCCATGCCGCGTCACCTCCGGTCGTCCGACGGCGTAGACGCCATTCGCAATGAGACGCAGCCGACCACGCGCCAGCCTGTGCTCGATGGCCCGACGACTCAACCCAAGGTCGAGGAGCTGCCGGCGCGAAACCACGCCGTGCTGGTCACGGACCAACCCCCAAACGCCCTCCCCCTCCGCCGTTCGATCGATCGAACACACTCTGGTGTGGTCAATGCATCGAGCGGCGCGAACTCTCCCCCTTCGAGGCTCAGTTCATGTGACTACGCCGTCGGCGGACCGACTTGACCGACCACGCGCCGCTCGTGCGTGCCGACGCCGATCGTCCGCTCGCCTTCGGTCACCTCGACGTCGAAGCGGAGCTTGCGGCCGTCGACGACCTCACGCAGGCTCGCCCTCGTGCGGCAGATCGCGCCCTCGGCAGCGGCGGCCACGTGCTTGACGCAGACTTCGAAGCCGACGGTCGCCTGGCCCTCCGGCAGGTGCTCGAAGGCGAGCATCGAGGCGGTGCCCTCCATCATCCCGATCATCCCCGGGGTCGAGAGGACGCCGGTGCCGATCGTGCCGCCGACGTCTGTCACCAGCGGCGGCGCGACTGTGAACTCGTCGCCGCGCTCGATACCAGGCTCGAGGCCCATCAGACCATCCCGAGGCCGCCGCTGACGCCGATCGTCTCGCCGGTGACGTAGGCGGCGTCGTCGGAGGCGAGGAAGGCGACCGCGGCCGCGACCTCCTCGGGCTGCCCCAGGCGCTTCATCTGCGTCGCCGCCTTCATCGTCTCGATCACTTTCTCGCCGATCTCGCCGAACTCCTTGGCGCCCATCAGCAGCGGCGTCTCGATCGGGCCCGGGGCGATCGCGTTGGCGGTGATCCCGTAGCGGGCGTTCTCGCGCGCGATCGCCTTCATGAAGGAGACGACGGCGCCCTTGGTCGCCGAGTAGACGGCCGAGCCCTTCGAGCCGACCCGCCCCGCCTCCGAGGAGATGGTGACAATCCGGCCGTAGCCGGCCTCCTGCATGCCGGGAAGCGCGGCGTGGGTGCAGTTGAAGACCCCCTCGAGGTTGATCGCCAGCAGGCGTCGCCACTGCTCGGGCTTGGTGTAGGTGAAGAAGCCGAACTCGTCGGTGCCGGCGTTGTTGACGAGAACGTCGAAGGCGCCGGCGGCCTCGACGGCGGCCCTGGCCGACTCGATATCGGTGACGTCCAGCTCAATCGCGTGGCCGGCGACCTCGCCCGCGACCCGCTCCGCGCCGGCGACGTCGATGTCGCCGACCCAGACCTCCGCCCCCTCGGCGGCGAGCCGGGCGGCGATCGCGGCGCCGATGCCGCTGGCACCGCCGGTGACCAGCGCTTTGCGTCCCTCCAGCCTCATCGAGGCCGTGAGCATAGACTGGCGCGCCTGATGGACGAGCCGATCCCGATCGTCGGCGGCACCGGCGCCCTCGGCGCCGGCCTGGCGCTGCGCTGGGCGAAGGCGGGGCGGCCGATCGCGATCGGCTCCCGCTCGGCGGAGCGTGCCGAGGAAGCGGCCGCCAAGCTGTGCGACGCGGTCCCCGGCGCCGAGGTCGAGGGGCTGTCGAACGAGGAGGCGGCGACGCGCGCCGAGATCGTCTTTCTCACCGTTCCCTTCCGCGCCCAGTCGGAGAACCTCAACAACCTGCGCGAGACGCTGCGGCCCGGCCAGATCCTGGTCGACTGCACGGTGCCGCTCGCGGCCGCGGTCAGCGGCAGGGCGACTCGCTCGCTCGGCGTCTGGCAGGGATCGGCCGCGCAGCAGGCGCAGGAGATGGTCCCCGACGGAGTAACAGTCGTCGCCGCCCTGCACACGATCGCCGCCCCGACCCTCGCCAACCCGGCGGCGGAGCTGGACGAGGACGTGCTCGTCTGCGGCGACCGCAAGGCCGACAAGGCGCGGGTGGCGCAGCTGATCGAGCTGATCGGGGGCCTGCGCGCCGTCAACGCCGGGCCGCTGGAGATGGCGCGGATCGTCGAGCAGCTGACGCCGCTGCTGATCTCGATCAACTCGCGCTACAAGGCCCACGCCGGGATCAAGCTCACCGGGCTGCCCGACGCCGACCACTGGGCGTAGCGCCGTGCGGGTCGCCCTGCTCGCCGGGGGAACCGGAGGCGCCAAGCTCGCCGCCGGCATGCAGGAGGAGATCGGCGCCGACCTCGCGGTGATCGCCAACACTGGCGACGACGTCGAGGTCCTCGGCGTCCACGTCTCCCCCGATCCCGACCTCTGCACCTACTGGCTCAGCGGGGAGATCGACGAGGAGCGCGGCTGGGGGCTCCGCGACGACTCCTTCACCGTCTTCGAGCGCCTGGGGCGGCTCGGCGCGCCGAGCTGGTTCGGCCTCTCCGACCGCGACCTCGCCGCCTGCCTCTACCGTCGCGAGTTCCTCGACGAGGGCGGCCGCCTCACCGACGCGCAGGGCCAGATCGCCCGTGCTCTCGGAGTCGAGGCGCGGGTGCTGCCGATGTGCGAGGCGAAGGTCCGCACCCAGGTGCACACCGCCGCCGGCGCGCGCGGCCTGCAGGAGTACCTGATCGTCGACCGCGGCGAGCCGCAGGTGACGGGCGTCGAGCTGGAGGGGATCGCGGAGGCCGAGCCGACGCCGGAGGTGCTCGAGGCGCTGCGCCTGGCGGAGGCGATCGTGATCGGCCCCTCTAACCCGATCATCAGCATCGGCCCGATCCTCGCCGTGCCCGGGATGCGGGAGGCGATCGCCGAGGCCGAGGCCCCGGTCGTGGCGGTCAGCCCCTTCGTCGCCGGCGAGGTCGTCAAGGGACCGACCGAGCGCTTCATGCAGGCGGTCGGCCGCCCTTCGACCGCGGCGGGCGTGGCGTCGCTCTACACGGGCCTGATCGACGCGATGGTCGTCGACGAGGACGACCCCGACCCACCCCCCGGCGAGATCCCGACCCTCGCCGCGCCGACCCTGATGGAGGGCGCCGCCGGCAGGGTCAGGGTGGCACGCATCGTGCTCGACTACGCCGCTAGCCTCGCCGAAGGTTGAAAGCGACCGCCATCCTCCCGGTCAAGCGCTTCGCGGCGGCGAAGCGGCGCCTCGCGGCGGGAATCGACGAGCCCCGGCGGGAGGCGCTGGTCGCGGCGATGCTGGAGGACGTGCTCGAGGCGATCGGCGCGGCGCGGACGATCGAGCGCACGATCGTCGTCAGCGACGAGCCGCGCGCGGTCGAGCTGGCTCGGAGCGCTGGGGCCGAGGTCGTCCCCGACCCTCCCGAGGAGGGCCATTCCGAGGCGGCGCTGGCGGGAATCGCCCGCGCCGAGACGCTCGGAGCCGAGCGCGTGATGCTGCTTCCAGGAGACTGCCCGCTACTCGAGCCACGCGAGCTCGACCGGGTGCTGACAGGCGTTCCCGAGCGTTACGTCGCCATCGTGCCGGACCGCCACGGCACCGGCACCAACGCCCTGGTCCTCTCTCCCCCCGATGCGATCCAGCCCGCCTTCGGCGGGGGCAGCTGCGCGCGCCACGTCGCCGCCGCTCGCGAGGCGGGCATCCCCTTCGCGGTCGAGGAGCTGCCCTCGCTCGCCCTCGACCTCGACACCCCGGCCGACCTCGTCGCCCTGACGCGGGCGCTGGCGGCGAAGCGAGGCCGGGCAAAGCGAACCGCGAAGGCGCTTGGGATATGAGCGAGGCGGCGGAGCTGAGAGTCCTGCCTGTAGCGGGCCTGCCGGAGTTCACCGAGGGGATGCGGGTCGGCGAGGAGATCGCGAAATCGGCCGAGCTGCGCGACGGGGACGTGGTCGTCGTCGCGCAGAAGATCGTCTCCAAGACCGAGGGCCGCGTTCGCCGTCTCTCCTCGGTGGAGGCGAGCGCCGAGGCGCGTCGCCTCGCCGCGGCGCTGGACAAGGAGCCGGAGCTGGTCGAGCTCGTCCTCCAGGAGAGTCGCGAGGTGCTGCGCGCCGAGCGCGGCGTCCTCATCGTCGAGACCCACCACGGCTTCGTCTGCGCCAACGCCGGCGTCGACACCTCCAACCTCCCCGAGCCCGGGACGGCATGCCTCCTCCCCGAGGACCCCGATGCCTCTGCCCGCAAGCTCAGAGCCGAAATCACCGCTGCCACTGCTGGGGGGCCGGGGGTGGGACTCGCCGGACACTCTACGTCCGGCGAGTCCCACCCCCGAGCTCCCCACAGCATCGGCGTCGTGATCGCCGACAGCTTCGGCCGCGCCTGGCGCCTCGGCCAGGCCGAGGTGGCGATCGGCTGCGCAGGACTGGCCCCGCTCGACGACTGGCGGGGGCGCGGCGACGCCGAGGGCCGCAAGCTGGAAGCGACCCTGATCGCGGTCGCCGACGAGGCCGCGGCAGCCGCCGACCTCGTCCGTGACAAGACGAGTCGAGTCCCCGCCACGATCGTCCGCGGCCTCGGCCGCTTCGTCACCCCTGAGGACGGCCCGGGCGCCGCCGCCCTGCGCCGCCCCCGCGGCGAGGACCTATTCCGCTAGAGGCTGGACGGATTCCAGCGTCGGGCCGAGCTTGGCGGCGTCGATGCGGATCTCGGAAGTCCCCGCTACCTGCTCGCCGCTGCGGTGGAGGCCGACTTCGATCTGCACGTAGCTGCTGCCGGGGACGATCATGCTGACCGCGTCGCGGGCGTCGACCAGCTCGCCGTCGAGATAAACCGCGTAGAAGCCGGCACCCTGGCTGGACGCCCTGAAGTGGACGATCGCGTCATGCCATTCCAGCTCCGGGACCGGCGCCAGGAAGCGGTCGCCGCCGACCGCCTCTCCGCTCGACCAGAGTCCGCGCTCGCCGTCCTGCCCGCCGACCGCCGGATTCCAGAGCTGCAGGCCGAAGGCCGAGGTCTCGCTCGCATCGCTCGTGAGCCGCAGGATCGCGTTGTCGACACCGGGCTCGCCGTAGGTCATCGTTTGGATGTAGAAGGAGAAGGCGAACGCGTACTCGTCGCCCTCGTGGATCTGGACCACGCCTTCGTCGCCTTCGTCGCCGTCGCCGCCCAGGATCAGTTGCGAACGGGACCGCGTGCCGGTCAGCCGAACCAGGCTGGACCTTTCGCCGTCGCGCACGATCCCGCTGACCAGCCTCGGCGTCACCTCGCTGGTCGCGGCGGTGCTCCATCCCTCCATGCCGTTCTCGAAGTCAGCGACCAGGTGCGGGGCCGCGGGCGCGACTGGGGGCACGGCCGGGGCGGGGGGCACCGGCTCCGGCAGCGCCACGACCGGCACGATTGGTGGAGCCTGGGGCTCGGGCGGTGGCGGCGCGGGGAGCGAAACGGGCTGAGCGTCACTCAGCGCGCGGCCCGGTGAGATGCCGATCCGCGAAATCGGCGCCGGCTCCCGGACGGTCACCGGCTCGATCGCGGGGATCGAGTACGCGGCCACCTGAGCGCCCGCGACGGCGGGCGAGACAGCCGAACGACCGGGCGCCAAAGCGATCGCATCGCCCAGCCCCGCTTCGACCTCGGGCGAGACCCGCAGCTGAGGGGTGACCGAGTTGGTCTCCCAGGGCCGCAGGCTGATCAGCGCCGCGGCGGCAAGCACGAGCAGCAGGGCAAGCAGCGAGAAGACTGCCAGCCCCGATCCTCCTCCCCTTACTGCAGACGAACGCGAAGCGATAAACGCACCATACCGCTAGAACAAACGTCCAGCTAGTAGGTCTCGACGATCTCGTAGAGCGTCGTGCGCTGGGCGGGCTCGCGGCCACCGGCGCGGGCAGCCGCGATCAGCTGCTCCGGCTCCAGCCGCACGCCGTGCTGGGAGCCCGCCATCCGCGAGATGTTCTCCTCCATCAGGGTGCCGCCGAGGTCGTTGACGCCCCAGCGCAGCGCCTCGGTGGCGGCGTCGAGGCCCATCTTCACCCAGCTCGCCTGCAGGTTGGGGATCGTCTTGCCCAGCGCCAGACGGAAGGCGGCGGTGTGCTTGAGGTTCTCGCTCGCCGATATCTCCTCGATCCCGTGGGTGCGGCCGAGCATCGTGTTGAAGGGGATGAAGCTGAGCGGCACGAACTCGGTGATGCCGCCGGTGCGCTCCTGCAGAGCGCGGACGACGCGCATGTGGCGGGCCAGCTCGCGCGGCTCCTCGATGTGGCCGAACATCACCGTCGAGGTCGAGCGCAGCCCGGCCCGGTGAGAGGCCTCGATGATCTCGACCCAGCGATCGACCGGGAGCTTGTTGGGCGAGATGCGCTGGCGCACCCCATCGTCGAGCACCTCGGCCGCGGTGCCGGGAGTCGAGCCGAGCCCGCACTCGATCAGGAACTCGAACACTTCCTCCGGCCCCTTGCCCGAGCGCTCGCACATGTAGTGGACCTCCATCGGCGAGTAGGCGTGCAGGTGCAGCTGCGGCGCCACGTCCTT